>Ga0209714_1000221_pt1 | contig 36910 bp, 47 predicted proteins | sample COGITO_mtgs_1104_5_FD_185517 | JGI IMG/M metagenome (GOLD analysis project Ga0209714, IMG submission 185517) | Pelagic marine microbial communities from North Sea - COGITO_mtgs_110414 (SPAdes) (version 2) | ecosystem: Environmental > Aquatic > Marine > Epipelagic ...
TAACGCGTGATTTTTCGAGGATGTTCATTGCACTCAGACCCGCGAATAAGTCACCGCCTCCACTACATATATGTATCCGAATAACGGGTTCGTACCCCATAAGTTCCGCCTTTTGTTTAAGAAGTTTAATTTCGAGTATTTTAAATACCTCAATAAATTCGAGAATATCTTCATTTGTTATCTCACCGTAATATAAAATTTCGTTACCAATAACTCGAGTGATTTTAAAATCTTCTTCTTCATTCGTATTAGTGGAGTTATACATTGTTTTGGTTTGTCTATTTACTTATTTCTTCTTTAATCAACTTTTTTATTTTTGTAACCTCTCTTTGTTTAAGTTTATTGTGTAATCCTAAATGATTCATTACATCAAAATCTTGAGGTATTAAATTATATTCTTTAAATCTAGAAACGTCACCTTTTTTTGCATATTCTCTTAAAATGTTAAATTCGTGATGATTTAATTTAGAATTTGCGCGTCCCTGTATACTTTTAATTTTTTGGTATCTCATTTTCTGATTACCAAATTTAGTCCAAAACTTACCTGGTCTTATATTATCTTTATTTAATGGTTTTATAAAATACATTCTAGGTATTTTTATGGCACATAAAGAAAAATAAGGCATTATATCCCAATCACCTTTATATAACTCATCATCATATAAATCTGCTTGTGAAAGTGAATATGCTATTTTATCGTAATTTTCTTCTATACTATCTGGATAATTTTCTTGTATTATAGACCATATATGACCATGTTCAAAAAGAGAGTCTGTTATATTTATATCTCCAGAGTTGCATAAAAGATCAATTACTATTTCTTTTGGTGTTTTGAATATATCCTTATCATATGGAAAATCAATAAAATGATAAAAGTTATGTATATTTCCATTACATTTGTGAGAAGATAACGATGAATTTGGGTGACCAGGTTTTAATTTTGCAATTTCTTCAGGTTTAGTTTTAGGTATGATAATGGTAACAAAATTTTCCATAAAATGTACATGTCTAGATGTAACTATAAGCTGTTTTTGAGTTATTTTACCACCTTCAGAAACAGTTTCAATTAAATGTTTTTGTACGAGCATATCGGTTTCATAATCTTCTATATATACGTTCATATTTGATTTCGTTAACATTGGTAAAAAAATATCTTTTTTACGCAGAGGTTCATCCCATATTTCAACACTATTTGATTCATTTAAAACACTATTTAGAATAAACGTTTTTCCATACCCAGCCGATCCGCATAAAAATACATTTTTATTTTCTTGTATATATTTTTTTAATAATTCTATTTCTTTATCGTGAAGCGAAATTTCGCTTTTCTTTTTTTGTGGTTTTATTATAGTAACAAAAGAATCCATGTCGGATGAAAGTGATGATGATCTTACTACTCAGGCATTAGATTTAGTTTTGAACAGTGATACACTTCAAAAAAAAATTATAAATCCTTTAAAAAGGAAAATTATTCCTTATATAATGTGTATCGGTTTCTTTAACTTATCCATGTTTATTATGATTGCTTATCTTTCGAATCGTCTTTCGAAGATTCTGTAGATTCTTCTAACGGTGGAACTTCTGTTAAAACTTCCATGAGTTCTGTTCGTTTTCGTAGTTCATTCATTAAATCACCTTTCAGACTTACAAGACCTTTACCTTTTAAATCTGCAATTTCATCTTCACGTTGTTTTTTACCTTCTATGTCAGCTTTTATAGTTTTCTTTGCATTATTAACAGTACCACGAATTTCGTCGAGTTCTTTTTTTAATTCTCTTTTTGCCGTTCCTCCAACTGCATCTTTTAGTTTAGTGATTACCGCATTTTCAGCTATAGCTTTAAATGGTATTATTGGTTGTATATGCATAATTTCAGGTTTGAAGAAATCTTGATCATCTGGAAATTCACGTTCAAATGCGTCTAAAATCTTTTTAGGTACGTTTGGTGATTGTTCTATTAAACGGTCATACTCAGCGCGCATATTTTCAATCATGACTGTACCATTTTGTGTTCTTTCTGAAAGTGGGAGTGTTAATTCAAGACGTATTGTTCTTGAAATTTTACCATATTGTATAGATGCAACACGGTGACCTTCCATCAATTCATTTATTTTTAAAAATTGCATGATAGTTGTTGCAATTGCAGTTATAAGATTCAGACCACCAATTGCTGATGGTACAAATGGCTGAACTGTTGGAGGAAATGTCTCTTGTGCAAAGTTCGCTGTTCCTGTTATTGTACTAACTATGATAAGTGGTATTGTAAATTTCATACTTTGATTTTTATACGAACAATATGCTTGGTAATGCATATATCTATAACAGGCGGAGGCTTCACCCCACGATTTAAGTATCTTCTCCTGTTGAGGGTGCCATATTTTAGGTAGTTTCTTTTCTTCGCTCATACTAATAGATATGAATATTATATTCTTTATTCACTTGGTTTGTTTTTTAACTTTACTCGTTGTTCCGTTCATGAAAAATAAACAAAATCTCGAATTTTATTCGTTAGTCGTTCCCTTCATTTTCTTTCACTGGTCAGTTAATGATGATACTTGTGCTTTAACGCAAATGGAAATGTTTGTAACAGGTGAAAAGAAAGAAAATACATTTTTTGGTAAAATTATGGGACCCATTTATAAAATGGATGATACAGATGCAAACAATCTTTTAAAAAGCGTTTTATTTTTCCTTTGGCTATTTGTTCAGTATAGACTCAATAGAATAAATTTAGAACCTATTCTTCGTAAGAAATTATCTACGTAAATATAAATGAAGAAGAGTACTAAAAATAAACTTTTAGGTATTTCCTTATTTTTTCTTATAGTGGTTATAGCGTATCAGTTGTATAATCCAATTGTTATAAAAAAGAAGGTACCTGTTCGAGTTCCAGTTCCAGTTAGAGTACCAGTACAAATTCCAGTTGAAAAAGAATATAGACAACCCCCAATAAAGGAGTATAAACCTGGGCACATTCAACAAATGGGTGTTTTAATAGGTTCAGACGATGAAACTTTACCTTTATACGGTAAAGAAGTTAGAGGTCGACGTGATAGGTATAATTATTATACGACAACACCAGGTGACCAAATATATTCTTTACCTGTAACTATTGGTGATCGTGATTGTATGGAAGACATGGGATGTAGTGAATTATACGGTAACGAAAATGTTTCTGTTTTGGGTCAAACTGGTGACTTTCAGGCTAAAATGTATAGAACAGATAATTTTTTCTAAGTTATTATTAAAAAAATGGCGTTAGGAAACACGACTATATTGTCATTTATTTTTATGGTTTTATGTTCTACAACAATATGGTCTAAATTAATTACGTGGCCATCCTATGCGAAAGTACCAATGGTATGGGGTATTATTTTAGGGTGCTGTGCTATAAGCTGGGTTTTTACAGGTATTCTTATAAATGATGCACAAGGTCGTTTTTCTAGCGACGAATCCCCTTCAAATGAAGAATAAATTAGTAATTAAATGAATTCATATATATTAACATATTTTCTATGTTAATATAAATGAAAAGTGAAAAGGACGAAGCTAAAAAAATGGGTATTAGACTCACAAAAATGGTTAAAGGTAAACGTATACGACTTACCGAAAAGGAATTGCGTCGTAAGATTTTAAGTGAGAAAGATGCAATTCTTACGAATCAAGTTCAAGAAACACGAAGAATTATTAGAATGTGTAAAGGTTTGGTTAGGTCTTCTACTACTTCTAAACCAGCAAAAATGCGTGTTACTAAAGTAGTAAATATTCCTCGACCTCGTATTCCTGTACCACCTCCAGTACCACCAATTCCACGAAATAAACCAATGAAACGTGACACTCGTTTTAATTTAATGATGAATTTGAAAGCGAACCTTAAAAAACGTGGTATTAAAGAAAAGTTAAATCAAATTTCTTAGACATGAATTTTTTAGCACTTTCCATATTAGGTTGGCTCCAAAGAAGCCAACGCGACCAAAACCCTGCCGTATAGATACCTGTTTTACCCCAGTTTTCTTTATCGCTTTTTGTAACATCAAGCATATTTATGTGAACGAGTTTAGGACCAGTTTGTTTTTGAACCATACGTGGAACAAAACCACCATGCCTCGTTACATAAGAACGCATACGCATAGGATTTTTGTGTATCGTATAGTCTGAGTATCCCCTAGCACCGAAATCAACGAACCGTTCGTTTTCGAACGTTACGCGGAACTTTTTATCGAATCTAGGACTCTTTTTTAAATGAACTCGGGTCATTTTTATTATTAGTTAATATTTTTTTATATAAATTTAAATTTTTTTGCAATTGATGCAAGAATGCCTTTTTTTTGTTTTTTTGTTTGTCGATTTTTATTATTATTATTTTTATTGTTTCCTTCTGGAATTGGTGACAACATTGATTGTGGGACTCTGGCACGTTTTTTGGTTTGTTTAACGGTAGTCTGACCAGCTGTTCTTAAACCCCATTCTGTTTGATTTGTTCGAGCACTGTTAGGATATTTGGGTTCTATATGATTATTTAAATTGTATAAAATAACGCTATTATTTTTATGTAAATCCACAATAATTTTAGGTTTATAATTTAAAATTTCGTGTACCATGAACGCATAGACGAGTGATAAATTACTATCTGTTGTACCTAAACATAAATAATCTGTGATAGGTGTGTTTTTAGAATTTATATACTCCTTCATTAGAGACACGTTATATAACACTTGTATAAAATCACCCAATAATTTCGAAATTTTAATTTTAACATTTTTAGATCCCTTTGCTGTTGTGGATTCCATACCAATTGGTACTTTATATTCATTCACATCTAAGGTGTATTTTCTTTCCTTTTCGTCAAACCCTAATTCAATTTTCATTTTATTATTGATATTAAAAGTCATTAATTGAAGACACCATTTTGATGAAGATCTTTCATATTGTTTGCTAGTTAATTTCATTATATTATCTTTTATTCCAGCTTGTACCATATATTTACCTGGATCTGTAATACTTCCTACTGTTTCGAATCGTTTTATATACCTTTCCTGACTGTTCTTAGATTTATCTAATAAGCGTGAGATAATACCCGGAGAACCTGAAGCCCTGTCATCTTTTCTTTCAGAGTCTAGTGAAATATATAATTTTTTATTATATTTAAAGTCGGTACTACTGGTTGATATAGTTTTGGTCCACTTTTTGTCAAATATTTCATCGAGATGTAATTTTAAAATGCTTTCGAAACCACCTTGGAGTTTTTCTGCTATCACGTCATTATTATTAATTATTTTAATAGATGATTTCTGGGGTTTTACTACGATTTCTATAATTTTTTTCATCATGGTAGTAATTCTAAAATCAATAACATCTTCTCCATATATTATTTTTTTAATATCACCGTTTAAAAATGTTCTGAAAGTAACTTCTGATATCGTTCCATCGTGTATCATGTCCAAATAAAATAAAAATAAAAGATTAATATCAAAATCTTTATTTTTAGAAGTTAAATCAACTGTTGGATATTTAAATGATAAATGTTGCTTATTTGAACTTAATATATTTATTCGTTTATTCAAATACGAGTTTAAGTTATTTTGATTGTTAAATTTTGGGCCATTGGTTTTAAAATATGCATTTGATAAAAGTTTCTTATTCGCGTATAAATAACTGAGACCTTTTGTAACATTTTTCTTCACACCGGGAGGTTGTGTATTAATTTTTTTTGTGAATCCGTTTGTTATTAAAATAGTGTTTTTTTTATCATTATTCATTTTCGTTTTTGTTTTCGTTTTTGATTTCGTTTTAAATTTCGTTTTAATTTTAAGAGAAAATTTAGGTTTTGTTTGTCCTTTTTCTCGTTTAACAGTTTGATTTGTAGGCGTCGGTGTTCTTTTAATAGATTGTTTTGTAGGTGTCTGTGTTCTTTTAACAGTTTGTTTTATAGGGGTCGGTGTTCTTTTAACAGTTTGTTTTTTAGGTGTCGGTGTTCTTTTAATAGATTGTTTTGGGGTTGGTGTTCTTTTAATAGATTGTTTTGGGGTTGGTGTTCTTTTAACAGTCTGTTTTTCGGGTATCATTTTTCTTTTAATGACTTTGTTACTTGGTGCCTGTATACGTGCAGGAGGTGTTTTTTTAACACCCTGATTTATTGTATTTATTTTATTAGAGGGTGTTCCTGATATGAAAAAATCTCTATTTGTAAGTTCTTCTTTATTTTTTTTAGAACTCATTCTTATTGTAACCTGATATTTTTATACTAAAGGGTAATTTTGGTATAAAAATATGTAATTGATCTATTATTGAATATAATTTTCACCGCGTTTATGTCTTCTATAGAGAACAATTCCGAGAGTAAGTGATATTAACCAAGCCTGGAACTGGGTTATTCCGTAAGGTTCTTCAATCATAAACATTTATATAGTATACTATTTATTACTTTATATATCTAGTGTTTGTTTTGTAATTTTACGAGCGTATAGTGGTGATATAAATGTACTGATCCTAGTGCGAGAGATAAATATGCACCTGGACTAGTTCTTATTTTTTTATTTAAGATAATGAGAAGTGCAACTGTAATCAACATGAGTGTTGGTAAGGTGAGTATAGCCACTTGTGTATCGGTTAATTTAGAATCTTTAGAATGAATTGTCATTTGTATATAATACGAAAATATATTAAATGATTTAAGGAAAGAAATTGTTATTTATTATAAATGAAATTTAAAACACCTGAAAAATTAAAAATATTAGAAAATAATTATATATTTTTAAAAGATGAGTGTATTTTATTACCACCTGAATTTATACAAGATGAACCAAGGGGGAAGGGGGAATGGTGTGATACAAATAAACCACTCGAATTAGTAAAAAAATTTGAAAATGGATACGGCTGGGTTAAGAGTTGGCATGACGATGGGAGTACGTGGATAAGTTGGCCTATCATATACGATGGTATTCCTATACATAATAATTGTAAACATTGCCCAAAAACATTTTCTTTTCTTTCAAATATAGAAGGTGTACGTGTAGCTGCTTTTAATAAAATGCTTCCCAAAACTACACTTGGAATTCACGTAGATGCAGAAACCGGTTTATCTTCTAAACGTATTGCTTATAATCTAGGCTTAGATGTACCGGATGAATGCCATCTTTACATGAAAAATAATAAAATAAAAGTTAAAAACGGCGAATCTGTAACGTTTGATTCGACTTTTCCTCATTTTGCAGATAATAAATCTGAACAGAATAGAACAATATTATATTTAGATGTTAGTCTTACGGATGATGAAATAAAACTTTTATAAGTGTTTTCTACACACAGCTTTATACATTTCTTTACCACCAATAAGTTCTATTTTTTCATTTTTTACAATTCTTTTTGTAAATGGACCGTGCGTTCCATCCATACATTCCATACACATCGCAGATATTTTAAAAACTTTATCTGCGAGTGGTATACAATCTATAATTTCACCTATTTTTCTCTGTTTATAATCACCGTCTAAACCTGCTAATATAATAATTTTTTTAGATTCGAGTACATTTTCGACGAATTTTTTTAAACCTATAAAAAATTGTGCTTCGTCTATAGCTATGACATCTACACTTTCGTAATTGAGTTTACTTAAATCATCTATTTTTATACATTTATATCTAGTGTTATCGTGTGTTTGTAAGACTTCGTATGGAGACCTTGTATCTTTATTAGAGTTTACAACCATGATACGTTTTCCTATTATATCATATCTTTTCAAACGTCGAACGAGTTCAGTTGTTTTACCAGAGAACATATTTCCCATTATAATTTTCAAACTCATATTTCTATATTATAATAGTTTGTTATTTTTAATATATATTCTCAGGATATAGTATAGCATGTTTCTTTATATATTAACATTATTAGCATTAATTTTTAATGCGTTAGTTGGATACTATGTTTCTTATAAAAGAAATGTTAAAGAAGGTGAACGAGTATATGATTTAGGTTTCAAAATATTACCAAATTTGGAAAAATATGATCATTTAGGTGATTATGCGTTAGCTATACCTTCCCTTTTTGTCATATTTTCATGGAATTCATGGGGAAAATCTAAAAAACAAAGTTTTTTAACAATGTTAACGTTAATGTACATGTTTAGAGCTTTATCTAATTACGTCACGACATTACCAGCGTCAAAGGAGTGTAAACTAAAACCACCATTTGGTTTTTGTAACGATTACATGTTTTCTGGTCATGCCGCTTTTAATATAACAACTTCGTACCATATTGGTTCACCTTTGTGGCCAGTATGGCCAATACTAACATCTATTTTTTCTGTGGCGTCTCGAGAACATTATTCAGTCGATCATGTAATTGCATGGCTCATTTTTGCAGCACTGAAGTGTAAAATATAATATTTATATAAATAAATGGACTTTAATACATATGTTATAAATTTGGATTCTCAAAAGAAACGGTACGATGTTCAAGAAAAGAAACTTAATGAGGTTGGGATATACCCATTTCGTATTAGTGGATATAAATTTGAAGATATTGATAAAAGTGAATTACACAAACATTTTGTTAGAACAACACCTTTATTAAAGCCTAGATCTGCTATTGGGTGTACGTATAGTCATATACAGGCACTTAAACATTTTTTAAAGAACGATTCAAATGAATGTGCTCTTATATTAGAAGATGATGCGTTTCCTTTATTTACTAACGCTGTCCACTTGAAAAAGAAACTTGAAAATATAGATTGGGACTATTTAAGTTTACATTGTGATGGTGTATGTCCTAAAGAGGGTGGTGATCCGTATTTATTATCTGGTTCGACCGCTGCATATTTTATTACACGAGGCGGTGCAGAAAAAATAATAAACTACAAACATTCTTTTCATTACGATGTACAAACAACAACAATGAAAAATCTAAATAAAAAAATAGATAAAAAAAATTCGTTTTGGACGGATGAGAAATATGAAATGAGTGGTGAAATTAGTTCAAATAGGTATAATAGAAATTGTAACAAAATATATGATAAAATTACGGAAAAGGTAGTGAATAGAGGTGAGAAAACCGCTTGTCACTACAAAGATTATCGCATGTTTAGAATACCTGTATTAGGTTACGAAGTATCTGTCGAAGATTTAGTGTTGTTTTTGTTGTGTATTTTAATAAGTTGTGCAGCTTTTATCGGCATAAAACACGTAAAAAGTAGTAAAAAGTAACAACGAACCCAATAAATAATTTTGTTTTTTGGGAAAGAGTGCGAGTAAAGTGATATTTATTAACAAAATGTAAATGTAATAAAATTGGTTATATTCTGTTAACATTCTAAACCACCTACTTTCATTTACACTAGCTGGAAAAGAAATAAATGTCGCGTTTACACTTTCTTCTTTATCTAAAGGACTAAAATTTTTAAAAATTAGTTCTTTATCATCAACTTTTATGAAATTATATTTTTTACATAAAGTATTTAAATTAACCTGATCATCTACACATTTCATTTGTATAGACTCTTTTAATACGATTTTAAGGTTTTTCACATAACCCATGTACATACCAGCATTTGCTACTTCATTATTATTACAATTACCAAAAACAAATATTTCACCAAATTTATTCATAATTTGAGGATCTTTTGATACGAGTACTTTACACTCGTAACTCTCAAAAAGACTCTTAACGTTTGAAATATCTTTATTTATTTTTGTATCAAATCCATCGACAAAAACAATTATATCATCGTCTTTTTTTGTTTCTATGTATTCCAGTAGACCAATAGATTTATCAATGTATCCATTCCATTTCTTACCCATACCAAGAACTTTTACTTTAACACCGTGTTCGTTATTTACAAGTTCTTCGAACATACCCGACGATTTATTCGCATAAGTTACTATTTCCAAGGTCATTTATATATTACTATATTTAATTTATATAAAGAAATAATTATTTATAATAATAAAGATGATATCCTCTGAAACTCTCCAAATAAAACGGTTAACGTTAGACGCAGTTTTACCGACACGTGGATCACCTGGATCTGTTGGTTATGATTTATACAGTCTCGATGAATTGACTATTGATCCTGGTGCACGTAATATTGTGAGTACAGGTGTTTGTGCGACTGTTCCACCTGGGTGTTATGGTAGAATAGCGCCTAGATCGGGTCTGTCTGTAAAATACGGTATCCACGTTGGTGCGGGTGTTATTGATCCAGATTATACCGGTGAATTGAAGGTAAACCTATTTAATCTCGGGGTTGTTCCATACGAAATTAAAAAGGGTGATAGAATTGCTCAATTAATTTTAGAAAAGTGTATGACACCTTTTGTTGAGGAAGTGAGTGAATTAAAAAGAACCATGCGCGCGAATAGAGGATTTGGTTCGACGGGTATAATGTAAAATTTTAGTTACCAAAAGCGACACCACCCATACCATTCTTAATCCTGAGAATGTTATAGTTGACCGCATACGCTCTGAGAGCCGCTGGAGTATCACCAGAGTCTCCCCCATTAATTGTAATTTTAGCATTATCGATTCTCGAAAAGTTCAAGGTACCAGTTGGTTGTGATTTGTTCATCGTAAGACAGAATGGCCATGTTGTTACTGGTTCAACACTAAGCGTTTCCGGGAGAATCGAGCAATGTCTCGATGGCACGACTTTATTGTGATACTCATACGTCATGTTTTCGAAAAGAGTGGTACCATTAATGTACAAAGATGCGTCCGTGAACGAGTACTTTGTAGAATGGTCTTCAGCACATGCAATGTGTATAGCCTTTACTGGATGGTTAAAGTATGTTAAATCAACACTGGTGTCAGTTTTAGACATTGGTTGGAATTGTGTTTGTGTAATGAGAAGTTCTTGTTCATTATTCGCGAAGAATTCTCGTTCTTCGGTGTCAAGGTACACATAAGATCCATACACTTTTGGTATGGAAGCCGTAGTGTTATCATGTTTGGTCCATGCGGAGTGTAACTTGATTCTGATTTCGACTTCGTGGTATTGAAGACCGACGAGTGGGAGAGATTTGGTCCAATCTTCACTGAAAAAGAATGGAATGACGTAACTTCCCGAAGAAATATTATTTGTTGCATTAGTCGCTACACCAGGACCATAGCACGTAGTTGCACAAGATGCTTTAGCCTGGGATTCATTATAAAGAACATTATGTACACCCGCAACAAAGAGAGAATCCATTTTACATACTTCCTGACCACCGATATACAAAGAAAATTCTGTTGGTGCAGCCGCCGAGCTGAATAAACTTGCGGCGTTATCGTTTTTAAGGTTAATATTTGTGGCTTCAATCCATACATAACTCAAGAGATCACCCTTGGACCTGATTGGAATAACAACTTCGTTACTCGAACCAAACGTTCCAATATAATCCATGCGTTCAGGTTTAATGGCGAAGTTTGTGTGACGTTTATAGTTTTGTCTAAAAAAAGAGACTTGAGGATCGCCTGTGATGTACACATCTTGGGCACCGACTGAGACGAGGTCAATTAAAGCAGCTGACATATTTTACTAATATACTATATTAAAAAAATTGAGCGATAACGTAATAAGATATATGGTTGTTTTTCAAGCACTTACCTGGGAAACCGAGGATGACGATGAAAAACACTTAGTGCACATTTTCGGTAAGACATATGATGGTAAGTCCGTCTGCTTAACAACTGAATTTAAACCTTACTTTTTTATAAAGTTACCACGCGAAGATCCGAATACATGGTCCGTTATTTGGTATAATAAAATATGTAAAATATTACCTGAATTGATACTTGATTATAGTGTAGCTCAATATAAAGATGTTTGGGGATTTCAAAATAATGAAAAATTTTACTTTATGAAAATTGAGTGTCAAACTTTGGGTGATAGGAGACGTGTTGCGAATAAACTAAAACATAAACTTCCTGATGAAATTGTAAGATTGAAGATTTTTGAATCAAACCTCGAACCTGTCCTGAGATTAATGCACAGAACGGGTATTCAGTCTACTGGATGGATGGACACTGGCGAAGAGTGTGAAGTAAACGATATCGCAAAGGTTGATATCGATTTATACTGTAGTAATTGGCAAAACTTAAAACCTGTTGATAAACCCGAAACTGCACCTTTTGTAGTTGCGTCTTTGGATATTGAATGTAATAGTTCAACTGGTAAATTTCCTGATGCCGATATAGACGGTGATTGTTGTTTTCAAATAGCTGTTTCACTGTGTAAATTTGGGTCCGATATACCCTACGATAAAACGTGTTTTTGTTATAAAAAAACGGATCCTGATCTAGAAGGGTGTATATTGTTGAGTTACGATACTGAGCGTGGTATGTTAGAAGCGTTTAGTAAATATCTCACTAGTAAAGATATCGATATTATCACGGGATGGAACATATTTGGTTTTGATATGGAATATATAATGAAACGTGCTACAAAAACAATGTGTAATCGTAATTTTTATAAATTAAGTAAACTGAAGTATCACACGTGTAAAATGATATACAAAAAGCTATCATCGAGTGCACTTGGTGATAATGATCTGAAACTTTTACCTATCCCTGGTCGATTTGTTTTTGATTTATTTCATGAGGTTAAAAAGGGGTATAAACTTGATTCGTATAAGCTCGATAACGTTTCTAAATTATACCTCGGAGACCAAAAAATTGATATGCCAGTCAAAGAAATGTTTGCGCGTTTTGTTGAGGGAGATCCCGTAAAACTACGCGAAGTTGCTGAATATTGTATTAAAGATACTTTACTTCCACATAGATTACTTTCAAAACTGTGTATACTTATTAATTTATTGGAGATGGCAAAAGCAACATGGGTTCCCTTAACTTATTTGGTTGAGCGTGGTCAACAAATAAAAGTTTTTAGTCAATTAACTAAAAAGGCGCGAGAAATGGGTTACCTCGTACCAACAATCGCATGGGGTGAGGGTATGGTTAATGGTTATGAAGGTGCTACTGTTCTCGAGGCACAGAAAGGTGCGTATTATACACCTATAACAGCTTTAGATTTCGAAGCTCTTTACCCATCTATTATGGTGGCACATAACCTTTGTTATTCAACTTTGATTATGAATCCTAAATATGAAGATAAGGAAAGATACCCCGATTTGGAAATAGAGACGTTTGGTCAGTTTAAATTTGTCCAAAACGTACCTAGTCTTTTACCAAGTATTCTTACTGAATTGAAACAGTTTAGAAAACAGGCTAAGAAAGACATGGCAAATTCATCCGGATCCCTTAAACAAATGTATAACGGTAAACAATTGGCTTATAAAATTTCAATGAATTCAGTGTATGGTTTTACGGGTGCTTCTAAAGGTATGTTACCTTGTGTACCGATAGCATCATCTGTAACGCGAAAGGGTCGAATTATGATTGATGATACTAAGAAATATGTCGAGGATAATTTTCCAGGTGCAAAGGTAAGATACGGGGATACAGATTCTGTTATGGTTGAATTTGATGTAGGTGACCGTAAAGGAGACGAGGCGATTAAGTATAGTTGGGAACTTGGTGTGAAGGCTGCTTCGGAATGTACACATTTATTTAAAAAGCCAAATAATCTCGAACTCGAAAAGGTGTATTGTCCATATTTTTTATATTCAAAGAAAAGATACGCGGCGAAGCTTTGGACACAAGATGAAGATGGAAACATGAATATGGATTATATAGACGTGAAGGGTCTTCAACTCGTAAGGCGAGATAATACACCTCACATGAGAGAGGTTTGTAAAGAGTTACTCGATGTTGTTTTGGAAAGTAGTGATACAGGACCCCCAAAAGCCCTGGCTTTACAAAGGGCTATTGAACTATTAGAGGGTGATGTTTCTAATGAAAGGTTGGTACTCTCGCAACAATTGGGTGATTCGTATAAATCAGAGAATTTATCACACGTTCAAGTTCGTAATAAAATGCGTGAACGTCAACCTGGTTCAGAACCTCAATCTGGTGATAGAGTACCTTATATTCTTATTAAAACGCACGATCCACGTGCAAAAGCATACGAAAAAGCAGAAGATCCTAAATACGCGATCGATAATAATTTACCAATAGATTACCCATATTATTTTCTTAATAAGTTTCTTAATCCAGTGTGTGATTTGATAGAACCGTTATTTAATGATCCTAGGGAAGAGATTTTTGGTGAACTTATAACACGAGCAAAACCAAACCGACGTAAACAAATTGTGGATGATCCTAAACAAAGAAAAATATCAGATATGTGGAAGGTAATTAAAAAATAGGATATATTAGATAATAAGACACATGGGGTTTCATATATATTCAATACCTCACGATAAAGATATAGAAGATATAATAGATAAGTCTATAAAAAAACAGAGTATCGAAAGGTTATATGATATATACGAAGACATAAATTCTAATAGTCGGCGCGTTACTTTTGATAAACTAATCGATAGTTCAATATTCAAACTTGAATTATTTAAAATTAAGGAAGATGGAAATAATAAGGATTATAAAATTAAACGTGTTATTAAAACTAAATTACCAAAAAAATTAGTGGATCCAATAAAAGAATATACTGAAATTAAAATAATGGAGAATGTCTATAAAGATTTAGAAAACTGTGCATTAAAAATACATATAAAACCTAATGAATTCCATCCTTATTACGAACAATATCATTATGATAATAAAGGTAGACCAAGATGTCGTGGTATAACAAAAGGTGGTGTATGTATATGTAAGCGTGTGGATATTAATGAAAAATATCTTTGTGGATTACACGTGGATCAAAAGATAAATTTACATCCAGTTATGGATATGACATTTATAAAATTAAATACTAAAGCGGATAAAACTAATAAGCCTATTAGTTTAGGTGGTTTAATCATGTAATAAAAAGTAGTTTAAAGCTTAAAATACAAATTTAATAAGATGAATAAATCGGATATCTTATTACATTCTATAGATTCCTTTTATCAAGTTTCTACTAATAGAGATTCTCTTAATCAAATACTGACAAAAACCGGTGGTATTTCTCTCAGAAACCTCGAGTGGTTCATAACAAATTATTCTAAAAAAAACAACTTATCTTATAAAACCGGAGACGGTAAAATATTTAGTGTTCACTGTGCTTATAAATCAAGTTTAGATGGATATAGTAAAAAATTATTTGACCCGTTTTGTAGATCAAAGAAGATAAATTATGTTATACCCGGGACAACTGATGAAATTAGCACAACTGTAGCACAGTTAAATTTTATCAGATGGTGTATTAAAAATAATATAATTGATTATATTCGAGATCATAAAAAACAATTATTTAATAAGCATAATTCATGAAACCATTTTCAAAAGTAAACGTTTGGTAACCAACGTAATAAATATGTAATGTATACGTTTTTGTTAGACCTTCTTTCATTTTTATGTTCAATTTAGTTCTATTTGAACGCAAATATGTAAAATCTAAACTTCCCGATGACTCCACATTAACCGGATTCATCGAGAAAGTATACGTGTATATATTCCTGAAAGGTCTAGATAAACGACTTGTAAAAGGTACTATATATTTATAATATTTGTGATCACTATCTTGTAAACCAGGTAAATCTTCGCCATTAACGTAAAGTTTTGCACTACTCATGGGTGGATTATAAAACTCATTTTGAATTGTAGATGTCATACTAGATGAAAAATTGAATCGATTTTGATAATAATATTCTGCATCGGGTGTGGTATTTGTTTGTGAAGATTCTCGTGATACATTCTCGTTTTCAAAATCTGTATTTCTAAGAAACCAGTTTATAGTTTTAACAGGTATACTTGGAACAAGATCTATATTAGCTTCATTCATATCAGGTGTTATTTCTAAACTTGGGTGTTTTTTAACAATATCAGTAATAAAAGTATATTTTTTGTTTTTTATGTATGTTCTCTCACTTGGTTCTATTGTTATTTCTTCCGTTATTATATCAAATTCGTTCACAGTTAAATTAGATGGTTCATCCGTAAAAAAAGATTGTGGTTGAAATTCAAATTCAAATTCAATTTCTTGTTTATGAATAGCACATAAGGGGAAGTATGGTCTATTTGGTTTATTTGTTTCATATTCATCATTTTCATATTTTCTAGAAAAGAAAAATGGTATTGGAATAAATAATTCTGAATCATACTGTCCCAAATCTATAGTTCCCTGACTTGCCGTAGATGCATCCTCAGCTACATTTCTGTTTAGTGTATATCTTTTAGTTCTTTTTTCTGATTCGTCTAAATATAATTCATCGTAAATTATACCCCAATCCATATTGAATTTTTCAACTATAATTTCGTCAACGCGCATGGTTACCGATTTAAATAAATGACGACCAAGTTGATCGGCGTAAGTATGATGACCTGAAGATACACGTGGCATTTTTATAGAAACATACATGTTTGATAATAGGTCACCCATATTTCGTGGTTTAAATTTTACTTTTATAGAATTGTTGAACGGCCACGATGAATTATCATCATTTGGTTTTGATACCCTTGTATTTCTGTGAAATTTTCTAAAATTAGAGTGTTGTTTTAAATCGTATTTAAAGAAGGATTTATACGGATCTTTATCTATAAGATACGTATCTTGTTTTCCTATAGCATTTAAAGATACTATAGATCCTGTGTCTGGACCAGATACGTCACACATACTAATAAGTACTTATATATTTTTTAAATAGATTAATTAATATTATATTATTTCTCATTCATTTTGATATTTTAATGTATACATTTTTAGACTTTCAAACCAATAAAATAATTCGTCTGAAGATATAGAAAGTGATTTTTTATTAATATTTATCATTCCACATTCTCTTAAACGCAATTCCTCTACAGTGGGTTTTCTATAAAATGTAAAACATGAATAACACGTTCTTCTCATTTTAGAGTTAATATATTTATAATACGTGTCATTGTTCACTAAAAATAATGGTTTTATTTTCTTATACTCTCTAATTATAATTTTTTCGTTATAATGTTCTGATTTTATATAGGGTTTTAAAGGATTTTTACATAAATAACACAAACCTTTGCATTTAAGATACATAAAAGATATAGTAATTATTCTTTTATGTACTATAATGAAATTATACAACCCGATGGAGCTCATTGTATAGGTATAAATCATGATGAAGAAAGACCTACTGTATTAGAAGTTTTACCTAACCCCGAAATTCAACAACGAGTACAACAACCCGTTTATCAAATATTTGATTCAAAAATTATACATTGGTTAAATCTGTTTATTATTATAAACAGTGTATATTATACACTTGTATATGATAACTTGATATCTATATCTAATTGTATAGCGTGTATATTACCATTACACAGTATGCAAAATAACAGTCTGTACGGTATTATTGTGTATACTGTATATATTATGTTTTCTATGTTGTTAACAACATTTTTGGGTATATATGAATATTTATGGTATTATGTTATTTGTAATTCTATAATTATATGCATTTTTATAACCTCAGTCATTAAATATATAAAAAAAATTAGAAATCAAACCCAAATACAAATACAAACTCAAAATGAACATGTTATATGAAAAAAAAGATTTAGATATTGCTAGAGGTTTATACAAAAACCAAGAAGAAAAGTGTGAACGGTTTGCGAGAAGTATTCATAAACTTAGAGAATCTCGAAAAAAGTACGATGATAAAAGAGAAAAAAGTAAAATTATATTTTTAGAAAATGTACCAGATAAATGCTTGAATACCAAAAAATTTTCAAATATATGTCAGGCTGTTACACTTAAGGGTAAAAAGTGTACATTTAAAGCATCTTGTGGCACTTTTTGTAAAAAACATACAACTAAAAAATAAATGTAATGTAATAATAAATGTTAGATCAAGAAACTCTCAGACCTGTTATAATAGCCATGGCTCTTTATCTCGCAATTTCACAAATCGTTCCAGAAATTTTCAAAAAACCAACCAATATTAAGATCATAGATGATATTGTTGCCATGTTAATCGCGCAAAAAGGTTCACTTACTTCCGGTACTATTCTCACCGGACTTATTGTTTTGATTACTAATTATGTTAACGACGAATTCCTCTAAAACATTTTCTTTAGACGTTAATCTACGGGTTTTTGGGTGATCCATATACCGTATTTTTTTCGTATACGCATCTTCCATGAATTCCATAAGTTGTTCCATGTTTGGTTTTCCCCAAAGCATATCTTTTCTGTAAAGAAAATCATCCACAGGCAATTTATGAAGTTCACATTTGATAGTGTATGGCGTTTCTATGTATTCTGTCGCACCCCCGTAATCTGTTATGATTACGGGTTTATTTCTTAATGATGCTTCTACGGCTCCCATTCCTACACCTTCGGAAGATGAAAAGCTTACATAACAATCTGACTTACTATGTATTTCTTCCATAACTTCATCAGATACTAAATCATTTATTACTGTAACGTTTGGTACAGTTATTTTAACTGGTTGTTTACACGTTGCTTTAACTATAAGTCTTGCATCTGGCTTGTTAAGTCTTATAAATGCCTCTAATATTTTATTAAAATTTTTCCTTGGGTCATAAACGTTACCAATATGGTAAAATGTATAAGGTCTATTATCTGGTATATGTGCATGTATAACATAAAAATTTGTTTCAGGAAATTGTCTTTCGAAAATTTTTTTACAGAATTCACTTGGTACGGCTATTTTATCGAATAGTTTAAAAAGTTTACCGTAATCTTCGTGTACAGTTTCAGTCTCACACACTGTCATACACGCAACATTTTTTATTTTACTTTTGATTTCCGGTATTTTATCTAACCATGTTTTTACAGGGAGTGCAAAAATAAAAGCTGATTCTGATTCTGGTATATGCTCGTGTATTTCTATATACTTAGTATATCCTACTTTTGGAAATATATTCATATATTTTTTACAGTGTTGCCCAATTCCACTCAGGAGAGTTGGACCGATGAATAACATTTAGTATAAAGATAATCTTTCTTTTATATATATTACATCATGGATAAACAACTTGAAGAAAGAATAAAAGCAAGACTAGCACAACGGGTACGAGCAAAAAAAAATTTAAATGCTGGTCGTAAATGGAATGACGATGGTGGTTCAGCTTCAGCTTCAGCCCCAGCCCCAGCTCCAGCTCCAGCTCCAGCCCCAGCCCCAGCCCCAGCCCCAGCCCCAGCTCCAGCTCCAGCTCCAGCTCCAGCCCCAGCCCCAGCCCCAGCTCCAGAGAAGAAAGCTGCTGCACCAAAGAAAAAAGCCGCTACTAAAAAGACAACGGAATAAATACTAAAATCTAGGTTGAATGGGTATTTGTGGTTGTGGGACTTGAACTTTACGGTTTAAGAAATAAAAACCACTACCGATTATTCCCAAAGTTAAAAAAAGATAGAATAAAGGGATTTTCTTCCTTTTTTCTTTTTCCATTTTTTCGATATCATTCTTATCGGGGAGTTTCTCAACATTTATATTGAGATCATCTATTTTTCCGATAAGTTTGTGTAAAGCTTCTAATATCTGAACTTCTCTATTTACCGGCTTTTCTTTTACGTCTATTGTTGTAATTTCTAAAGTCATGTACCATTCTGCATCGGGTTGTAATTTTACATAATCACCATCCCCTTGTAATTCATATAATTCAAAGTTAAGTTTTTGTATAGATATAGGGTTAAATAAAATTGTAGATCTATTAAATCCTTTCCATTGTTTATCATGCATTTTATGATTTGAATCACCGTCAAATTGTCTTTCTAACGCCATACGATTTAGTATTAAACCTTTACGTTCATCAAGTATTTGTGCAGGTTTTGGTATATCTTCACATATTATATCGACGTATTTTGCACCGTTACCTGTACCACCACTTGTTGTACCTACCTGTGTTAAATAGAAATCAACCACTTTGAAACCACACACTTTACTCATATCAGATATATGGGTATTGGATGTTAAGTTAAAATCTACAGAAAATGTATTATTTGTACCATTTACATAATTTGAATCTATTGATATGTATTGTATTTTTTTAGGTAACTCCTGGAGTGAAACCATCTTGTATTTAGTATATAAAAAAATAAAACTAAATATAAACAGTTATATGTTTACTTTTTATTCGAGTGTATGTAAATTATTTAAATCAAAATCTAATAAGTCGTTACGTAGTAATCCTTCGATATATTCATTATCACAATCACATTTACATTCTGAAAATAAATATAATCACGATATGATGTTATCACCATCAAGTGCTATTAGTGAGTTTTTAGCTACGAATGAAAACGGTGAAATGATTATAGTAGAGTATCCTAAATTTGATAAATCCTTTACACAATATCGCCCTAAGTCGAAAAAATATAAAAAAGAAAAATATCAATATTAACTAAATGAAATGGATTACATCCACTTACACACACACGACTATAAAATCGCTTTCTGTCAAGCGACAAATGAACTCTGTGAAGACGTCCAAAGGATTATATGGGAAAAATCTCAAAAATATGAATACGAAAACCTTATGTGTCCAGGAGCCCCGGAAAAACAATTACGAAATACACGATTCTCAAAAGAAAGACTCGATATGTTGGCCAGAAAATGGAAAAGAAAATGGGGGGAACCAACTTTATCAACGTATGAAAACATTGGCATATGATGAGTTTTGTTACGACGATTTTGAACGTGAAGAATATGATTCGTATTCATTGGTTTTATACAGAACAATGTTAAATGAACTAGAATACGAAAGACGTAATTTGAAATACATAAACCTTTTCGGCGAAAAATGGAGAAAAATGTCTAGAAAACAAGATAATTTTACACACGAAGATAGATTAACTGAAATACAAGTTCGTATATACGAATCAGTTAACAGATGTGAAGAGTTTTTAAATAAAGAACGTGATTTTAAAAGAAAATATTTTAACGATGAAAATATTAATATCGATATCACATATTAGATACTTAACGAATAAATTGTAATGTATATTAATTAATGTTAAATATAATAAACCCCGGTAGTAAAACACTTAGAATATCATGTCCCAAAAAACGAAAAGATGGTATAACCGAGTATGAAAATATAAAATCCAAAATAAAAAAATCAACTTTGAGATACGGTGCCGCAGTTTCGACGTATCATTTTATTTTTCATACACCCATAGATGGTATATCCGCGAGTTTGGGTACTATTGCTTCTTATGTTTATATAGATTCACTTTCATCGTACGTCGATAATATAGAAAAGTCGTTTGGTTTAAATAAAAGGTTATTGGTACCAACGTGTCTCGCATTATTTGAGTCTGTATGGAATTCGCACGATTTACCCTTTGATTTTAATATGGGTGCGACACTTTTTGGATTTTTTGTATATAAAATGGCTTTTTATCAGATTTTAGCAGAAGAAATTTTAACGAATAACGAAGACCTAAGTCGAATAGATGAAATGTAAAAATCAATTAAACAAATAAAAAATAAATATTTTATAATGTCTCTTTATTATAAGCTTTTGAAAAAACACACTAAACTCGAAGAAGTTAAAGATATGAACGATGTCTTTTCAAATATTTTGAGTGGACGTGAACTTGAAATGGAAATTTGGGGACTTAAACCTAATGAAGACTTTCCATGGGAATCTGAAGATTCTAAAAAAAATTATCTGGGTTTTATTGGTTTAAGTAAAATGGGAGTTCGTGATGATATTCGAACTGTTGAATTTTATCACGAAAATAAAGGATGTGAAGAAGTCATGCTTCCATTTCTTGAAATACTTTTATCCAAATTAAACTCGAGTGATAAGGAAGTTAACATTCACGCTAAGCGTGTTATAATTATTCCTCGAAACATTTCAAATGACGACAGGGAATTATGGACTTTACATTTACAGAAATATTTCACAAACATTGAATCTGGTGAACGTTTTATTGATAAAAATAATATTAAAATGAAAAGTGTTGGTAACTGGGGAGAACTTCTCTATACCATGCCAAAAAACTAATATTGACGAATAAAATAAATATTATACACATTCAATCAATTAATCTTACTTAAACAAAAAACACCATGTTGTTATATATACAATGAATAATCTTACACACGAACTTTTAAAAAACTCTACCACACTCGTTCAACTTACACATTTAAATAGTTTATGCACTAAATTAGTCGATAAAACGACAGACGTTTATGGACTTCGCGCCGAATTTGGATACCCGGAACATCTCATACCTTCTAATAATAAAAGGTTTCTCGCATATATCGGCATTTCTAAGAGAAAACTCGAAACGTCATATGGAGAATCCCATTTCATCACTTTTTTTCACGAACCAAAACTTCAATTTTACAGAACTCCTGTAGGTGTTTTAGAACACATGTATAACATTTACATGGAACAGAAAAACGATGAACTCATAGAAGATGGTTTTAGAGAAGGTGAAAATTTATCTGTTGAACTCTTTCCCGGAAAAATTGAATACAAAGATATTGGATATTGGAAAGGTGTATTCCAAGATGATTGGAACGTGTGTGATAAAATTTCTATGGATGATCTCATAGATGATTACGAATTAAAAAAATATATTGATTGGACTTTACTTTATAACATTTTACCTGAAAATATTGACGATGTTAAAGAATCAGAAAAAACTTTGGATGATGAATTAGAATATGATGATGAGGATATTATTGATAGCGATGATGAAGAAACTGACGATGAAATTGAAGAAGGAGAAATTTTGAGTGATTCTGAAACCTAAGTGGATAAAATACTACTTTAAAATTTAATTAAATAAATGAGACCAAACTGTCCCTACGAGAACTGTTATTGCAGAGCTGGTAAGAACGGATTTTGTTTAAAACATAAGGAAATTGGAAAAGCTGTTGAAGCACTACTTTTATTGAAAAAAAGTAAATAATAAATGTCTACTACCAAAGATAAACATCCCGAACTTTATAAATTTTTGGGCCATTATACAAAAATTTGTAATGAACTTTCGTATTATAAATCAAAGTGTATGGAATTGGAAAAAGAAAAACATGATAAATTAAAAAAAGAAAATAATAGTACACCTGTTCGTAAACGCGTTACTAAAGTTGTTAAGCAATGGGCTATAGATAAGAGATGTAAAGAACTTGGTTTAAAAGGTGTTACTAATTGGAAACAGTTGGTATGTCAAGACCCATGTGTTTCTAACGAATATGAATTTTATAAAAGTTATCTCGAAGAATTTAATAATATGCTATTAAAAAAATAAATATAGATTGTAATAATGTCTACTACTAATACTAATTCACTTCATAAAATCATGACGCTTATAGACAATCATTCTGAAGAAATACCCGAAGGTGATTATTTAGATATGTGTAATACACTAAGAGATATATTTAGAAACGGGGAAACTCAAACTCGTAGAACTCGCACATTACCATCTAGTTTACGTATTAACCCGATGGATGTTATTTTTGAACGGTGTATGGTTCTCGTTAGAAAACGTAAAGAATATAAAAAACTCATTAATCTTACAAAACCTCGTATTAGAATAACTAACATTTTCAAGCGAGAAGCTATTCACGCATATTGTGGTGCTTTAGAACTACCACTTTGTAATACTATAGAGGATTTAAATACATTAGGGTATCACCCACAGGATGATTTTTTTAAAGACTATTTAAATTTAACGAATTCTCACAAATTACGTCAAAGAGAAGAATATATACAACAACTCGATGAATACGAAAATGAAATTATTCGAATTAACAATTTCAATAACTCAGTTTATGATATGGTAGATATTTTTTACGACGTTAGTATAGATGGTGTTCCTCCACTCACATAAAATAAAATAAAATAAACCTAAGTACAAATAATAACTTATAAAAAATAAGTTATTAAAAATGGAAGAACTTACCAATTTAATGCGTTTGATTGATTTGAATTCAATGGTAATACCGGAAGGAAATTATCTTGAAATGTGTAATTCAATTAAAAAAGTACACGAGTCTATATCTCGTACTGATTCAAATAACGATTCAGAAACCGATGAAGATGAGGAATTTATATTACGAAATATCATGACTGATGATACAAGGGGAATACCTGTACCATTTTCACCAATACGAACGGAACGGGGAAATAGATATAGATATTATGAAAATGCCGACCAAGAATTACAAAATGCCGATGCAGACGCACCTTCGAATCAAGGTGGTAACCGTGACGATGGCGATGATGTTCTCATGGCCGATGCTGATGAGTTGGACGATATGGTTACCATGTTATTACCAGAAATACAAGTCCCGAGAGAAATTTTTAACGATCAAGGGTTCATTAGAGACATGAGAAGACTTCAAATGGCTTCGCGTCATGGTGACGAGGCTGAAATTCGAAGATTGGATATTCGTATTGATCAAATACAAAGACTTATTCGTAATACTAAACCGAGACAAAGAATTACAGCAAATGTTAGAACTATGGCCGTTAAAAAACGCGCGAGTGATATTGGTATTCGTTTATCGAGATATACCATTGGTAATCTTTTGGATAAGGGACACAATGTAGGCAATGAAAGAGAATTTTACAAAGCATACCTTGATGAGTATAATAAAGAGATTGAATATAAATTGAAAGATTTGAACGACGATTTATTTGAAACAATTCGAGATAAAGATTCTCTTTTAGAAGAAATGAACTTGTTTTTAGATTAAATTTTATTTAAATATAATTTTACACCATTTTTCATTCATATTACCTAAAGGCGAATATTCAAAAAGTAAATGTATTAACGCACCCGAGAGTATCAAAACACCCGTACCTTTATATACAAATCTCGTTACTCCCATAAAAATCAATTGTAACATTATACCTATAATAAGTGCTTCGAGAATAACAGTTGTTACTGGTCTGGTATTCATTTTATAATATACTTTTATTTTTATTTTCAGGAGAGTGTATGTAAATAAATTATCTTATTCTATATAAAATGATAACACGTGGTGAATTGTTTATCATATTATGTATACTTTTGATAGTATATATACTATACAAAAACATGTGTAAGAAGGAAGAATATGATACAGGTGATATTACTTTTAAATGGAAAAATAAGGGATCTATTGAAGGTATAGTGAATAAATGGATTATTAGTTTTATGAATGGTGACGATAAGATTACAGACGATATGGAAATTACGAAAGACAGTAGACCAGACTTGTTTAGAAATTTTACAAATAATCAGGTACAAATCTTGGGTGGGTATACGTTTACTAGTTACCCAAGTGATGGTTTAACTGTAAAACTTTATTACGATGAAAAAAAAACTGATAATTTACTTATAGAAAAGAACATTAAATTTGACCAAACCAAATTAACTGTGGGTAGAGGATTTCTTGATAAGAAAGAACGCAACGATTTGACTTTTCAACAACTTACTGAAGCAACTGTAAACACGTATAAACTCTACGAGTACGCCTTTATTATGAATAAGCTTTCTCACAAAGGGATGACAACTTACAGTAATTACGGTCTAGAAATTCAATGGATAAAAGTTGATGGTGTTTTACTGACCAGTCAAAATAACAATGATGACATATATATAAAAATAGATAAACAACCAGGAAAGGATTTGGATAACATGTTTAAGGAGGATAACAGCTTCGCACAATGGATTAAGAAATCTGTAAATGCCACCGATGGTGTGGAATTTGATGATAGGGTATTTACCATTTCTAAAAAAAATAATAAAATCGAAAAAATCGAAATATCGTATTATAAACCTATATATGCACCAGGTTGGAAAATATTAGAAAATTCAAAAATAATTATTGAAGAATCGGAGAATAGAGGCTCCGGTACATCTCCAGAAAATGTCAAGTATACTTATACTATACCCAAAACTCCTATCCCACTAGACGATACTGTTAGTGAGAACTGGTTTGAGTGGACGGGGAACACGACGGGTGAAGGTTATTTCGATGCGTCTGTAATGGAAAATAATTGGGTGAATGTTAACTACAAGACGGGCTTAGCTGTCTCATTGAAGGGTGCCGCGATTCAAAAAGGATTAACACTCGAACAATGTAAATCTCTATGTGAGAAGGAGGACGAGTGTAAATCTTTAGAATTTACAGAAGAATCTGGAGATGTGGAAACTTCTTGTGCTTTAGCCAAGGTTCGTCCTATAGAAGATAACACAACAAATACTGAATTAGAAAGTAAGATATGGATCCGTCCCGATCCACCTCCTCCTTCACCTGCTCCTCCAGCGATCGACGCCGACGCCTCGCCCGACACTGCATGGAAAAAATATGAGGGAACGAAGTTTGACGGGAATACAATTGTGGGGACATGGGCTGAAACTCTTTTAGAAAAATTTGAAAATGCAACGCTCGATAAATGTAAATACGAGTGTGAAACAAACCCTCAGTGTGAATCTTTTAATTATCATACTCAAGAACCGGATAACAGAAATAATTGTTACACGTTTTCAACTAAACCAATTCCCCATGGGCAGACAGCTAGTAATATTAAGGGTCCACACCCACACAATAGTTATTTAGACTGGGACATATATGAACAGACCTCTGATAAAATTGTTTCTGGATCAGGACTAGGACTTCCGAATAAAGTTTATATGAAAGGGGGGGAAGGTTGGTGTGCTTTGGACAGTACCAAATTTAAATGTAATTTCTCAAAGAGCTGGAGGAAACAGTTTGAATTATTCAATAATGGCGATGGTACATATTCTTTTAAACGGGGTTCATACTGTAAAGATTTCGTTAACAATATTTTTTGTACTGATGAAACCATCACAGATGATTCAAAGTTTAAAATAATCAGTAATGTCGATGGTACATATTCAATAAAACCAATAAATAGTGACCGAGGATATTGTTCTGGTATCTATGACGGTAATAATTATAAATGTACTAGTGATACTATTGGGGATTTGGAAAAGTTTAAATTTTATGATGTAGACACTGATCTAGTAGTTTCTTCTCCCACTTCTTCCACTCCTCCTTCCACTGCTCCTGCTCCTGCTCCTGCTCCTGCTCCTGCTCCTGCTCCTGCTCCGCCTTCCGCTATTTACGATAAAAAATCTAGAACTATGATATGGGCAAGCAAGGATTTATATATAAACGCATCTGATGGTACAGATGCTGGTAAAAACTCCGTAAAAAGCAGATTCTACGGAACTGTAGATGAATGTAAAACAAAGTGTGACTCATTCACAAATTGTAAAAGTTTTACATATTACAGTATGAATCCAAAAAAATGCTGGTTTCATAGTTCTAACGATTTAAGTGACACAAATACTACTAATTCCAGAAAATACGATTTTTACTACACTTCTTCAAATCCTAACACTTCCAATCGACGTATCTCTCTACCCGCCTTCCCCTCCACCACGACTTCGCGTCCCACCCGGAGTATACGTTAGTCTCCACTGCCTCCACTTTTGTCTACAAAAAAAAAGACCATATATGGGTTTATATCGTATGTGCAACTGATTTGGGAACGATAAATCGTGAAAATATATGGGGTATAAACCAAGATTAAAATATTAAAAATAAAATAAAAGGTTATAATAAAATTATGATCGGTTTGATAATAATTTGTTGTATGCTCACTTTTTTAGTAGGTGGAGGTTATTACTTTTTTACAAACCCAATTATTATTCCAAAAATAGAGATTAATTTTTTAATAAAAGAAGTACATCCAGCAGAAAGACCAGGTGGTAGTGGTGGCGATGCAAAAGATGATTATACTCAACTTTCTAAAAATATAGACGTTGGTATACAGTGGCAAAACGATGATAATGCATTTGGTAAATTCGAAGAAATAATAGCACGTCGATTTGTTGGTGGTGAAAAGAAGAAAGAGCTCATTTATAAGAAGAGTGATTATCCAAAACTATTCAAAAAAAATAAAACGGGATTACAAATTGTGTTTTATGGTAAGGATAATACGTACGATATTACGGGTGAAAATGAAGTCCACTTATACTATAAAAACGAGTTAGGTATAGAAGTACAATTAACGTCGAGTGATATGAAAAAAAATGAAATAAAGAAGGAAGATCTCGATCGATCACTTAAATTAGCAGATTCCAAAGTATATACGTACGATACGGCGGGTGGTGAAACAAAAACTTCAGCAGATTTTACGGGTAAGGGGTATTTTATGTATATATGTGGCATAGGTGGTGATATGTTCAATGTGGTTACAAAAAACTTTGTTGGTGTTAACATCGAAGTCGACGGTGATAGAAAATTTTATATTGTACCTAACAAAGATTCAAATTCCAAGTTTAGTATTAAACTTCAAGATTCTTTATTTGGAACCGTTGATGATAATGGTACTATTGGTTTAGTTGATAAGTTAAGTTCGAATGTAATTACATTCGAAATGCTCGAAGGTTCGTTCGATAAAAGTAAACGATTTAAACCATCTGGTACAGACAATGAAGGTAAATTTTTGGTTTATAGTGAAACTGATGGAAAGTTGATGTTTAAGAATATAAATGATATGATTGAACAGGAATATCAATCCATGGATATAATAGTGACTGAAGAAGATACATACACTACAAACATGTGTACGGATACCTTGGCATCATCTCAGAATTAAGATGGGTCATTTACTCACATTGGTAACGTTTTGACGTGGACTATAGACAAATCTTCTCCGACTGGTTCCGATTATAAGCTTCAAAAGGATTCGGTTGACCAGTTATTTATTACTCATACTAATTCAGGTAATTAAAATATAAATATACAATATAAAATGAGTGGCATGCTAATTTTTGTTTTAGTTCTCATAGCAGCACTGATTGTAACACTTTATATGGTATATAAAAAAGGGGATTCTTCACCAGCACCTTCACCAGCACCTTCATCAGGTGGTGGTGGTCCAACCATAGATGTTCAGGGTATCGAGCGAACACTCAACCCCGATAAAAAGGATGATGGGACGAGTCCATCAACGTCGGGGTATTCTATAAGAGAATATGATAACGGTTCAACGGACGATTACGATTTAAATAAACTTAGTAAAAACGTAAGTATGACTTTACAATGGAAAAATAAGGGTGGTTTCGAGAACGTTGAAAAGATAATAGCTCAGTGGCACCATAATACTACAAGTGTAGCCATGAAAAAGGAATTTACAAAAAGTGATGATAGTAATGATGACACCGTTACTAATTATTTTACCAATTTTACGAATAATGAACTGACGTTAACAGCCGATGGTTCGTTTAGTGCGGTCGGTACTAATATAATCCGCTTATACTACGTTCTTGCAGGTACAACAGATGAAGTAGAGTTAACACCTACGCAAACGGATCCAAACACTTTTGAGGCATGGACTATAGGTATAACCGACCTTTCGGGAACCATTGGTATGGTAAACCCGACGACGTATACATGGACACCATCTCGTGGGGGTATGGAAATTGAAAAGGATATGTTCACAAAACAATACCAAATGTGGCCGGTTGGTGGGTATAATGCCGCTATAAAACTTGAAGATCAGTGGACACAATGGGATGAGAACACCAACAATTCTCACACGGTTTCCATGGTACCTGTTGACGGTGCTAATAATAGAGTAAAATTTATTTTATATAAACATAACGGTGACAAAGTATCGGGATACGTGTATACAGATTATAATGACAAATTGCTTAAGAAAGGAAGCACTAATGATAACAATGACATTTTTGAAATAATTGTGGGTTCTAAGTCTGATCATTATAGATTTAAACAAAATATAGACGGTGAAGATCACTTTTTGGTTTTGAAAAGACATGATACGGAACCTAGTACATCAAATGATAAATTTAAAATGATGAAAATAGATGATATGGGAGATTCGTGTACATATAATAGCATGGATATATTCATGGCACCTATGTCTGACACCGATCGAACAGTAATTGATTCAACAATAACTGACAGACGGACAGCAGCGGCGGAATATTGTAGGCCACAATAACGAAACAACTAAAACTGACAGACGATACGAATCTACACAATGTTAAGGTTTAGATAAATAAAATATAAATATACAATATAAAATGAGTGGTATGCTAATTTTTGTTTTAGTTCTCATAGCAGCACTGATTGTAACACTTTATATGGTATATAAAAAAGGGGATTCTTCACCAGCCTCATCCCCAGCACCTGCACCAAGTGGTCCAACTATAGATGTTCAGGGTATCGAACGAACACTCAATCCCGATAAGAGTGATAACGGGACGAGTCCATCAACGTCGGGGTATGTTATAAGGGAATATAGTAACGGAACTGGTAATTTTGATTATATCGAACTTACAAAAAACGTTGTTATAACCCTTAAATGGGATAACCAAGGTGGTTTTGATAGTGTGACGGCGTTAAAAGCGGTGTGGCAGGTTAAGGGTGACGGAGAAACTGATTACGTTACAAGAATGACCAAAACTATGACAAGATCGAATGATCAAGAGACTTTTAAAAATTATTCGCGAGGTAATACTATATCATTTACGGGTAATACAGACTTATTAACTGGTGAAACAGAATTCAGTGCGGTTGGTGATAATATAGTTCACTTATATTATACTACGTCTACCGTTACAGATCAACAATTAACACCAGATGTGGATTCAGTTAATTATACACCGTGGACTATAAATATTGGTGATCTTTCGGCAACGTTAGATATGGTTGAACCTAAAACGTATAATTACGTACCTATTAAAAGTGATATTTCGTTAGGACGAGGTCAAACTCATACTAATTATAAAATATATTCTAAACTTTTTAAGGATGATATATCGAAATTATTAATTTCAAATGTAATCGATGACAACGGTGTACGATCAGGTAATCCAGATGGGTATATTCGGTTAATACCCGTTGTTGTTGGTGGAGTTGTTCAAACAGATAAAATTAAACTTGCTTATGTATCTAAAGATGAAACAGTTAAGAAAGGTGTTGGTGTTGCTGGACTGACACCCGGTATAAAAAAACAAATAAGTACAAGAGGAAACTTTGTCGACTTTTATGACGATGCCTCTGAAAATGATGCAACGAACAATCCTTATATCGGAGTTACCGGTAATATAGACGATTCGTATATATTCAATATTGTTCCTGTTTATGAATCCGATAATACTACCATCAAATACCATCGTTTCCAGGACTCGGATAATCCAGACCGGTTTATGTGTTTGAGAAAAGTTAAGTACACTAATGATTCATTTGCTGGTGGTAATAGCGGTGGTAATAAATATAACGCTCAAGTTTGTTTAAAGAATGCGAGTGAATTATCGTTTTGTGAAAAGGAATCTATAGATTTCATACTGGTTGAGGGGGACGTTGTACCAACATTCAGTTCTGATGCGCTTTCGATCACTAGGGCAGATTATATACGCGACGGCGAGTGTGAAATTTATGCACCAAATGATATGGAATATAATTGGCGTTGTCAAAAATACACGAGAATTACGAACTATTCTGTTAATGCCGGTGGAGAGAGTAATGGTAAATATGAAAGACGTGAAGAAATAGTTCCTGATAATGTAAATGACTTTAGTGGAAACGGTTTTACTTGTGATAATGGGATACAAGAATAGGTTTCGAGTGGTGGTTCACTAAATAATAATTATGGATGTAATTAATTAAAATTTAAAAATGTAAATGTATACTATATAAGATGAGTAGTACTAATAAATATGTCTTTTACGGACTTCTTATTATAACACTGATTGTAACACTTTATATAGTATATAAAAGGTATGATGAATTATCACCTTCGTCTTCATCTTCACCCTCGAGTGGTACACCAATACCAGGTGGTGGTGGACCAGTTATAAATGTTCAGGGTATTAAAAGAACACTCAACCCTGATAAGAGTGATAATGGAACGAGTACGTCTGGGTATGCTATAAGGGAATATAGTAATGGAAACTACGATTATGATGAACTTAGTAAAAACGTGAATGTTTCGATTGTATGGGACAATAAAGGTGGTTTTGAAAGTATAGATACAATCATTGCAAAATGGTCAGTTAAACCTGACGAAAACAGTTCTTATGCAGTTAAAATGACAAAAGAGGTATCTAAAGATGATCAAATGGCAGCTTTTACGTCGTATTCAGTTGATAATAAGGTTACTTTTACGGGTGATGGATCGTTTAGTGCCATTGGTGATAACATAGTTGATTTATACTATACGATTAACGGTTCTGATACCGAAATTAAGTTAACACCAGATATAGGCGATGGGTTTGAAGCGTGGAATATACAAACGAGCGATCTTTCTGCGACTTTGGATTCAACAACACCTTTGAGTTATACGTATAAACCAGGTACATTCGAAGGGGAATCGGATATTGTAGCCGATTACGGTCTTAATTATTTTTACCTTTTTTCGGATTCTGTACAAAAAGATGTTATTGAAGAAATTTACAATAGTAATAATAGGAATGACGTTGATAATTACGTTAGATTAATTCCATCGGGTGGTAGTACTAATATAATTAGATTTAAAAATCAAGCTATATATAACACTGATAAGGCCGTTAAATATTTAAAAATTAACACGACTACAAACGAACTTGAATTGGATAGTACCGTATTGGGTACAGAAAAGACTGGAAATCACGAGTTTATAATTTATAAGGGTTCAAATAATAAAGATAACTTTTTAATTGGTTTGGATAACGATGATTATGAAGGTTGGTATTTGTATTACGATAAAACTAATTTAAAATTTAAAATGGGTGATTTTTCTAATAAATCAATTATTAGAAGTGATGAAAAAACCATTTGTGAATATCAATCATTATTTTTCAAACTTGTGAAACCGACAGAGAGTTCAGAATCAACTGATTGTGTAGATACTGCTTGGGATGCACCCAATAAAATAGATGACACTGCATCGCCACCACCGCGTCCACCAAAACCATCAACTGGTGGTGGGAAGCAAGGTAGGTAAACCCACACTTGTCGCCACCCCTGTCATCAACTCAAAAACGGTGAACGGTCAACAATATACAAATCTTCAAGCGTGTTATGATGATGCCGTTAAAAATACTCCAACAGGTACTTCAGAATATCGTAAATATGCTTGTTGTAATAAGTTCAGTGGGGATGTTGCAGATGGATGGTGTGACTCTAATACTTAATAATTAAAATTTAACTTAAAGAAAACCTAAGTCAAACTATTTAAAAATAAAAACCAAAAAATAATTAAGGAATAAAAATGTCTGAATCTATTGAAAATATTTTACTTAGTCTCGTTCGAGATACTAATAAAGTTATTTCTAGTAACAATGATAAAATGACGAGTATGTCACTAATAATTGAACAGTTAACCGAAAAGGTTGAAATACTCACTGAATCAAATAAAATTCTAACGGATAAAATAGAATCAATGAGTAGTAAACCTAAACCTAAAAATATTGAACCTCGAGTTCAGTGTACGTTTATGACGAAGAAGGGTAATCAGTGTAAGAAATATTGTATCGAGGGGTGTAATACATGCAAACAACATGCCAACATATCTAATGAAAAATCATCTATAGATACAGATACTGTATGTCCACCATGTATTGAGCCTCAATCTTCGGAGAATATAGAAACGAATAATGACGGTGGTAAAGTTATTCCAAAACCTATCGTTCGTAAAAAACGACCAGTTGTTAAAAAGAAAAAGGATCCTCCTCCAAAGCATAATCATGCACCCGGTGAGATACCAAAGGACCCATGTTCACTATGTATTTCACACGGCGATGTTTTGGATCCCGATATGCCCGATGCAAAGTTTAAAGGTGCACCCATTGCTGAGATGAGTTTGGAAGAACGACTACGTCTTGCTATTGAAGAAGATGAGGCTTCGAGTAATACTAATACGGTAGTGACCGAACCAGATAAAAATAATAATACAACATCTTGGGCAGATATGTGTGAAGATGAAGAAAACAACTAATAACTTTTAAAAATGTTTGTATTAATATATGATTGAACACCGTCTTAGACGCGTTTTATCTATAATAGATGATAATAAGGAAAAAATACCCGAGGGTGATTATCTTAAACTATGTAATAATTTGAAGGATATACGTAAGATTTATTCGAAGGAACGTATAAACCGTGGTATTATAACATTTACAAAATACATTTTTTCTATACACGTTGTAAAAACTATATTCGATACAATAAAACAAAAAACGAGTAAAAAGAAATAAGTTTTAATAATAATATATAATATAAATAATGACATCAAACAATCCTATACGAAAAACGATGTCTCTTATAGATGAAAATAAAGAATGTTTACCCGAGGGTGTATATTTAGAGATATGCGAAAGTCTTAAGAAACTGTATTTAATGGGTAATGATGTCGCACGTGATAGTTATTTACTCGATTTAACAAACGAATATTATTCTTTGTTGGAAGATAACGAGGCTTTACGCCACGAAATAGTTGAACAAAAACGCGAACTTTTACGTGCGAATGTATCGCGTTTTGAACGAGTTTCTAGACCCGCCCTTATTCAGCCACGTGGTATGATTGAATCTTTACTTTTTAATACACATTCACCGTCTATGAGTGGTATATCTTTACAACCCCGAGATACTCATATACCACAAACAAATACCATGGATCACGATTCACACGAAATTATACCATCCCCTACATCTGCTTTTAATCGAACGTCAACTCCAGCACGTATTGGTAGAAGGTAATTGTAAATATAAAAAAAATATCGGAATATGATAAGAAGAATGGTTAATGGTAATAAAACACCTAGAACTAAAAAGATAAATACTATAGAAAATCAAATAAGTAAAATTATTAACGACTTAAATAAATTGAGGGAACGTGAAGGTCAACTCCGAACGGAACTTATACAGATACAGAAACAACGACGTAAACTTGAAAATAGAAAGAGTCTTTTACAATCAGTAGAAAAAAATATTATATACCCGGGACGAAAACGTAAATTACCAAATATTACTCCGAGAAAATTATAAAATTAAAAACGTTTTTATATACGATTTGCGCATTGTATATAAAAATGAAAATATACCATGATATTATTAAAATGTATTTATATATTATTATCTAATTGATTTTCTCCATTGGTTTATGTTCATTTTATTTTCAGACGAATTTTGTGAAGATTGATTTGTAAAATTGTTACTGTTATTATTACTACTACTTTCTGAATTTATTCTTCTTCGTCTCGACCCTGGTCTAAATGGAGAATTAAAAGATGTTTCTGTTCGTTCCATGGCGTGTACTGCAGATCTTATTAACTCCCTAGATCGAGATATATTTGAATTAAATAATAAATATTCTCTGGTAGCTCGTCTTAACGATGGTGTTATATTTACTAGTCTGTTATGACCAGGTCTAGACCAAACTCTTACTACATTCTGAACGTTATTACGGCGAATACTCGCATATATTAATCTTGATCTAGATCTGTTATTTGTAAATAGTGTACTGGGATTCATCCATGGAAGAGAACGTAACACTGCGACTAATTGTGACGCTCGTATTCTTTCCTGTCTTAATATTCTGTTTAAAATCGGTCTAAAACGAGAATCATTTCTTAATAATTTTGAAAGTTCTCTATTTTGAATTGTATTTGATATTGGTGATTCGTTGTTAATATTTGTATTTGAATAAGAACTAGCTTGTGAACTTTGACTCATACTATGATATAGTTATATATTTTTAAAAATAATTTTTTATGATTATTCAATAATGATAAATAATTTATACTTTACTTTATTTTATTTAGAAAAGAGTTTGAATTTATTATAGTTTGCATTTCCTTTCTTTCTAATACACCCGCAACACATAATTCCTGCCATTGATGTAAAGAAATCTTAGATTTCTGTAATTCCTGTATTGTTTTTTCATTTTTGTATAAGATTCTATCATTAAGTTTTTCATCAGCTGCGCGCATCAAATATAATGTCATTGACATGATGTCAGATTCAGAGAATGTACCTTCACTAATATCACTATCCGTTTCAGATCTTTCCAAAAAGTTTTTAGAGAAACACATCCTAACGAGTTTTCTAAGTTCTTCGAAGTCCAAATCACCTTCACCACTTTCGTCGGCTTCCTTAAATACCTTTGATGCAACACACGCTTGAGCGGCATACTGTGCAGCTTCCTTAGCAACGTCAAACTCTTCCTGTATAATACTTTTGTATATTGGTGACTTTTCTTTCATTAAGAACTTCGCAACAAACCCAACAACTGATGAAGCGACGCCCAAAAGAACCAAACCTGATGTTAATTGGAGTAGAACAAATACGTAATTGACTTCACCCACTAATCCACTTTGTTGAATATCAATTAAAATACCATACCTGTAGAAGTCTGTATATATACCGTTTGGTTGACCAGTCGTTAAATTAACAGGGTTGTTTATATCAAACATTGTGACGTTTGGTAATTGTTTGTAGTATATTTCATTACCTTTTGAAAACCACCCCAATTTTGGTTCAACATTAACTATGGCATATATATCTTTTCTACCTATATTCGTTTTATCTGTGTGTAAGTGATAATTATGATATTTAATTTTAATATTCAATCTTACACCACTTGTTCTTACGTATGGGTAATTATCAATATCCTGTCCAGCTCCATTAAATCCCGACACTTGTGTCGCCGCACCTTCAGATACCTGTTCGTTTAATGGTTTATCGAGATCAATACCCGCTATATCTAACCATTCAGACATTTTTAAACGTACGGAACTACCTTCTTCGAATGTATATAAATTTTCATCTGAACCTGGTTTTCGGATATATGTTACAGGTTTGGGACCAGACTCGACAGAAGAGTCGTAATAGTGGTTGAAGGCGAAAATACTATCTTCTATACCCGTGGACAGGAAGTTGGCTGACGTGGAGTGTA
>Ga0209714_1000239_pt1 | contig 35348 bp, 30 predicted proteins | sample COGITO_mtgs_1104_5_FD_185517 | JGI IMG/M metagenome (GOLD analysis project Ga0209714, IMG submission 185517) | Pelagic marine microbial communities from North Sea - COGITO_mtgs_110414 (SPAdes) (version 2) | ecosystem: Environmental > Aquatic > Marine > Epipelagic ...
AATATTACGATTTGTTGGTAAAGTTGGATTTAATCTTTTAATTAGTTTATAGGTTTCTAAGTCTTCTAAATTTATAATCGGCATTAATTTAACATTTTCAAATTCATTTTCAAGTTCTTTTCCAATATTTTCATAAGTAGATGAAACATAAAGACATATAGCAATACCACTTTTAGCAAGCGTTTTAAAATGTTTAATTCTTACTTCTGGTGATTTATCTTTGCTACGGTCTTCATTTAAATCAATAAATGCTGTTGTAAAAGTAAGAGTTGGTTCTGGCATACTTTATTAGTTTGATAAAGTAATAAATTTATTTATTATTAATAAAAATAGTTATAGGTTTAATTTTAATAGTTTATATTTTATATAATAAGTTAAACATTTTTAAGTTTAATATTTTTATAATTAAACTAGTTAATATATAAATAAAATTCTTTTAATAAAATTATAAACAAGAAAATAATAAAATAATAAATTATAAATTATAAATTAGAAAAAATGGTTGTATTAGTATGTTGTATTACTTTATTTATTACTTTTATAGCAATATTTTTATTATTAACTTATTATTTTATAAAAAAAAGAACAGTATGGAATGAATTATTTAATCTAAATACAATTATTGAAACAGTTATGGAATTAGTTGTGTGTCCAGAACATTTTATAATATATATACCAGGAATAGTATTAGAAACAACAGAATGTATTAAGAAAACACAGATAAATAATGACACAAAACTAAAAATAAAAACAGTATTAACTAAAGTAAATCAATGTATAAACAAAATAGAATTACTTGATACGTATAATAGTAGTAATGATAATAATGATAATGATAATGATAATGATAATGATATTAAAATTATAAAATGGGTATTACAAGGAACAATGATACATTATAATACAATGTATAGAGAAACTGGTAAATTTTTTAATAAAGTCTCTGGAAGTTATATATTATTAAATAAGAATTCAGAAAATAAAAATAATGATAATAATAATAATAATAATAATAATAATGATAATAAAAATAATAATAATAATAATTTAATTACATTAGAAAAAATGACAATCATAGAAAATAATATAGAACAATGTAATACTATTTTAAATTTATTAGAATTAATAGATAATAATGATTATGAAACACTTCTAGAGAAAGAAAATAATTATATTATATGTTTAATAAGTAAATTATTAGAAAGTATAAGAATGTATAAAATAGAAATGTATAAAATGATATATTTTTAAAAAATGAAAATAAAACTCAAAATAAAATATTTTTATATTATAATAATATAAATAAATTAAATTATGAATAAGTCTAAAAAAAATACTAATATCAAAACCAATACTAATATATCAAATATATCAAATATTGTAAGTGAAATACAAGAAATACCATTAATACCATCTATATCAAAATCTATTACAAAAAAAAATAAAAAAGATGTAAATTTAGAAAATATAGAAAAATATATTTATAGTAATAAATTTACTCATATATATTTATATAATAATATAGATAATAATAGTATTAAAGAAGTTAGACTTGCTATAGATAATGCAAATAAATCTGATGATATAAATAATGTTAAAGTATCACCAAAAGGTATTATTTTACATATTAATAGTCCTGGTGGAGCAATAACATCAGGTATTGCTTTAATGAGAATTGTAGCACGTTCTAGAGTTCCAATTATTACATATATAGAAGGAATATCAGCAAGTGCAGCAACATTTATATGTATTCTTTCAAAATATCGTGTAATTGCTCCCCATGCTAGTATTTTAATACATCAATATTCTTCATTATCTATGGGACAACGTGATGAATTACAATTTAATATGAAAATAAGTGAAAAAATGTATTCAATGATGACTATGTTATATAGAAAACATACTAATATACCAACTAAATATTTAAATGAACTTTTAGAACACGATTTATTATTAACGCCAGAATTAGCATTAAAATATGGTTTAGTAGATAAAATTTTAATGCCTCAAAATTCATTAAACATTGAAAAATATTTTAATATTAATCCTGAATATGATTTAAGTAAAATTATTTTTAACAAAAAAACAAATTTTAATAATATATATCTTTATGGAGAAAGTTATTGGATGGAAAATACTTTTACAAAATCACTTGAAATAGTTGTTAAATTAGTAGATATAATACAAAAACATAAAATATATAATAACAATAAAACAAAAAAAAATAATATTAATTCTATTATTAGTAAAGGTGGTTCTAAACCAATTATATTTCATATTTCAGATTTAGGCGAATTTAATAATATTTATCATATTTTACCTATAATTAATATTTTAAGTATGTGTCCTATACCAACAATTAGTATTATTGATGGACCTATGTCAGAAATTCCTATGTTATTATCTTTATTTTGTCATAAAACATTTATATATCATTACGCATTTATTACAATAAATTTTGTAAATATTAATGAAGGTGGGATGAAACTAGGAGACGTATTATATAATACTAAAATGTTTATAAAATTAATTTATAAAATATTAAAAACTTATACTAAATTACCTTCTGAAATAATTAATAATATTTTTAAAAAAAGATATATTTTTTCAGCAAAACAATCAGTTAAATATGGTTTAGTAAATAGTATTTTATATGATTAATAAAAATTGATTTATATTTTATTTATTTTAGAAATAAAAAAACTTTACAATAATAGCATAATAATAAGAAAATGACAGAAGTAAATGATTTTAACAACACAAATGTAAATTTAAATAAAGTAATTGATAATATATACGTGTGTAAGTGCGGGTGTAATTTACAATTTATTGATTATAAGCCTGGATTTGATATATCTATTGGGAACAAATGGTTAATTACAAACAATGCTATGGTAAAATACAAATGGAGTGATTATATTAGTATAAATGAGTTTAAATTATGGAAAGATTTTCGAGAAGATATTATTCTTAATTATAATGAAACTATAAACATAAATCTATTAAATCCAGAAGATGCACCTTGGATTCATTTATATAATCAGGAGGTTGAAAATCAAATACCGTTAAATGAAAAATTGTATTACGAATACGTTTATTAAAAAAATAATAAAGTAAATATTAAAATAATGAACTAAATAATAAAATCATTAATAAAATAAATAATAAATAGTAATAAAGTTATTAAACAAATAATACAATTCTATAAATTAAATTTCTTATCTAATTTCAAAGGTTTATATTTTTTAATCCAATCTTCATTTTTTTAGCAATGTGATTTTCTATATGTTTTTGATAATCTTTTCCTAATTCATCAATATTATCTATATAATATATAATTCTTTCAATAGAATTTACATAATTAGATGCTAATTTTTTCACAAATATAAAAACAAATAAAAATAAATTTTTAAGTTTTTTAAGTTATGTGAATCTTATTAGTTTTATCATTATTATATATAATATTACGAATCTTATTAATTTTAGTTTTTTTAGTTTTAGTTTTTTTAGTTTTAGTTTTGTTAGTTTTAGTTTTGTTAGTTTTAGTTTTGTTAGTTTTAGTTTTGTATATTCCTTTTTGTTTTAGTTCATTAATTTTATATTTTAAATACTTGTCTTCTTCTTTTTTTAAATTAATTAAATTAATTTTAGAAAAGTTAGTATATTTATTTAATATATTAATATGATAAAATATCATTGGTTCCCATCTTAGATGTATATTTAAATCAGAAATATCAATAAATTTATTAACTAATTTATTATTTTTTAATATATATTTATCTAAATCATAATAAAAATAAGTTGTATTATTATATTTATTTTTATTATGTTTTTCATAATAATTATTTAATTTTTTATTATAATATTTTCTTATTTTTTCTTGAAAATTAAATGTTAATAGTTTATCATAATTTTCAATACATGATGTATCATTTATAATACAATAATTTAATAATTGATTTATTTTTAAATTATCTTTAACAGGATTTGGATATAAACCTTTTATAATTAAATACTTACAGTTTGATATTAATATAAGTTTGTCTATAAATTTAATATATTCATTATATATATTATCACAAAATAATTTATAATTAATATATTTATTTTCATTGCATATTTTATAATAATAACTAAAATTTATATCAACTTCGCCAAAATGTAATAAAATACATTTAATTTTATGTTTTTTTAATATATTTTTAATAGTATTGATTATAAATTTACCATTTTCATTTGTGTATAAACCTTTTGCTGTTCCTCCTTTAATTTTTAATATTTTATTATTACTAGATTTTAATAAATTAAATACACCTATAGAACTAGAACCAATATATAAATTCATTTTATTTTAATTATATTATAATAATATAATATAATATAATTAAAATATAAATAAAATAAAAATAAATATTAAAAAAAAATAAGTAAAAACTATGAATTAAACTGACCTAATAATCTATAATTAATCTAATAATCTATAACTAATTTAACTATAACTCTTCATCACTTCTTACTTTTTGAAAGATGAAATAACTATTGAATTTAGCCCAAGTCATAAGTGCGTCTTCTTCTTTTATTTTTTTAGCATTTTCCATTGCAATTTTATTACCATCGGTAGCAAATTTTGAAAGCATATTACCAGGTTCATCTAAAAATCCTCTAAATTCTATTAATTTAAGATTATGTTGTTTTGCTTTTTCTTCTAAATAAGATATGCTTACTAAATTTTCAGTAAAAGGAGTAGCAAATGTTTCAAAGAAAACTTCAATTTTATTTCCAACAGTAATTGTTTTATAATCATCGTCATCATCACTGAGTTTTTTAATATAAAATACATTTTTACCATTAACTTCACCTTTAATTTCACTACGATTACCTATTTTGTTTAATATTTCCATACCATCTAAACAAGTGCCAATAAAATAACCTTGGTCGAGTAAATTTTCACTAACATTTCTAAGAAAATGTTCTAATGAGGTTTCATCATTCATCATATAGTGAATAGCATACATACAGGTAATTAAATCATAACCATCTAATCCAACACCTTCCATTTTACGTAATTTAGTAGTATTGCCTTTTGCTCTACCATATAAAACATCTAAATAATATTTATTAAGATTGTCAAATACACAATCACCATTGGCAATATTTTTAGTTCCTGTTCCATTAATAAGAATAACTTTATCAGCAAATCTAGAATATTGAGAATTATTATGTAATAAAGTCTGTTCCATAATACGTGTTGCTGCACCTTTCTCTGAATTATTAAGATTATGTTCATTAATATCAATACCTAATACATGATTTACATCATTTTTAATGTATTTATCTAAATCACCAAATTCACCTACTGCCAAATCAATAACATTTGGTTTAGTATAACCTGTTAATGCTCTATTAATTAAATAGCGTTTTACAAAATTATTGAATTTATTTAAAGGTCCCGCAGATAAATTAGTTTTATCAAGAGCACTATAATAATCTTTTGTTTTTAATTCTTTTTCAATAAGAGCACTCGTTTCTTTTATATCACGACTATCACTGCCACGACCACCACGACCACCACTACCACTACCACGTTCAATACCACTATCATTACTAATTAATTTATGTTTAGTAATAGGATTATTAATTAACATCCAGGCGGCATTTGCGGTAAGATAAGCATTAGGTTTATCTTTATCTGTTCTAATACGTATAGGCACCCATCTATAATCAATATCTTTACTTAAATTATAAGAACATTCACAAATAACATTATCTGTAATAATGCTTCCATCACTACAAATAATATTATCATTACCATCAACTTTAAAATAGGCTTCTCCCATTTGGTTTGTTTCATCTCCTTCATTATCATACGAACCAATAAAAGGCGTTGTTGATAAAAATTTCATTTCACTTGGTAAATTAGATAATTTTCTACCAGAATTAATAAGATAGAAATTTAATCTATTGTGGTCTTTTCTACTATTAGGTGTATGATAAATAGATGTTAATAAATTTATTTTAACATATTTACTTTCACCAAAATAAGAATAGGCTGGTTTATTTGTTTCTATATCTTTAATAATCTTAATTTTAAAATCAATTGTAAGATGGTCTTGTGCTTTCCATTTATAATTATTATTCCATCTTTTACCTTTTGAAACAAATGGATTTGAAATATAACTATCCATTGTTGTTTGAAATACTGCTAAATTATTAGGATGAAAAACAAGACCATCTGTTTTATAAGGAAAAAGATGCCCGACATCTAATAAACCACCATATTTAACATTCATTTTATTAAGTATATTTTTACAATTTTCATTCATAAGTGATGGTTTGCCTTTAAGCATAGCACGTTCATATCTTTCTGGTGTATCTGATAACATATATTCTTTTTTAAATAATAAGAATGGTAATTTACTATTTAATTGTGTGATATTAGTACTTTCAGTAAATGCTTTAATACTATTTAATATAGTATCATATCTACCATTAGAACCTCCTTTTTTACTAAATAAGAATGGTTTAATTATAACATTTTCTCCTTTGTAAATATAAGAATCGAATATGTAAAAATGATTTAATAGTTTATTTTCATAAGAGCGACTAATATATTCACCATCTAAAATAGTATTGGCGAGTGCTGGTATAATAACACCAAAATATTTAATTTGTGATGTAGTCTCACGGCTTATACCATAGGCTTTACCTTGTTCGTTAAAGAATAATAAATTACGGTCACCATCTGTTTTGTCAGTGACTAAATAATTAATATGTATATTAGTATTTATTCTTGGGTCAGGAATGGCTGAAGGTGTAATATGGTCAGCATTTGTATGTAATAAATCAACAATGAGAGGTCCAAAGAAAATATTATATTTTAAATTAGATATAATTTTATATTTCAATTCGGCAAGTTTTTTAGCACCTCCAATTTGGTTCATATCTTCATCACCATTATCTTCATTGTTATCATCATTTTCATTATCATCAACATTACCTTCATTATCATTACCTTCATTATCATCACTATCATTTCTGCTTACACTTTTCCTTCCACCTTTCATAACACTAGTATCTCCACCATTCATATCATCATTATAGTTTGTAATATTAGAATTATCTTCATCATCAATAGTATGGTGTCCTGAAACAATTTGTGTTCCTCCAGCCATAATGGTTTCATCATTTATCTTTTCTTCAAAATTAATATCGTTGTCTTCATTTAAAGAATACATATCAGCACCACTTCCATCACTTACACCACTTACACTATATCCTCCTTTTTGTTTAGGTAAAGATGATTTAGGTTTAGTTTTACTTTTACTCACTTTTTGTTGTGATTTAAAATTGTGTTCAAGCATTTTCTCATCAATACTATTTTCAACAACTTTTAAAAATTGGTGTTTAACAGTTAATAATTCATCATTACTTAAAATATAGAATGAATTTTGAAGACATTGTAAAATAGTTCCAATTTCTTTAAAGAAATTTACAAATTCTGTTTGAACATAATCTTTACGTTCAGTCATATTTTTAAATGTAGGATTAGTATGTTGTTTATTTTTAATGTATTCTACTTCAACTTCATAATGAGGTAATTCATGAAATACATTACTTTCTTTTATCGTTTTAAAATAATTCATTGAATTTTTTAGTTTAACTAATTCAGTAGGTTTATCTTTTACAGAATTCCACCAATTTATAAAGGTCATTTTACTATCTTTTGGTTTTTCAACATCTCTTTGTTTATTTTGTTCAATTATTTCTTTGACTGTTAAGAAATGATTATCTAGCAATGTGCTATTTTTTACGATACTGATATCAATTTGAAAATCATTCGTTTTCTTTTTAAATGAGAATATTTTTTTATATCTATATGTTTTAGGTATATCATTAATTTCTCGTAAAAGTTCATTAATACGTGCTTCATCATTATTAAAATTATGTTCCTCTTTTAAATTAAATTTTAAATTATAATTAGGAATAGCAACACGATTTAAACCTTTAGGTGAAGTTTTGTATTCAAAATCAATACTATTACGTATTAAACTAAGATTTTCATTATTACAATAGTTTTTAATTGCTCCAGAGCCTTTTATTAAAATACGTATATTATTGAATTTTTCATTATCACGAGGTAATTGTATAGTTAATCTTTCAGTTGTATTAGAGATATAATTAGGATTATTTTTATAACGTTTTAGTAATGACATAAAATTATCATTATTAATTTTAGGACTATTATTATTGATTACATTATCATAAAATAAACATTCTAATTCATAATCTGATTTACTAATAGAACTATTGATAAGTTCTAATATTTTATCTTTTTCACCATTTTTTTGATTTAAGTGTATCATCCTTAATCTGTTTAAGTATATAAATTATAGTATATAAATTATAATATATAAAATGTTTTATACTCTTTTATAATATATAGATATAAATATCTATTTTTATATAATAAAAATTATTAAATAATATTATTTATATTTTATATACTTTAATATTTATTATATATTAACTATAAAATATCAATTTTTATATACTCTTATAATATCTATAATATCATATGATTATATATATATTTTATAAAAAATTGAAAAATAAATATTAATAATTAGAATTATAAAAATACACATTTAAACTATTTAAATTTTAAAGTATTTAATTTTAAAAATATTTAATTTTAAAACAGTTTTTAGTTTTTAGTTGAAAAAATGAATTTATCTAATGAGGAAGTTAAAATTTTATTAGAAAAAGCAATAGTGAAGGGTAATCCTGAAAGTCAATTTCAATTAGGTGAATATTATAAATATGAAGTAAAAAACCCAAAGATTGCTTTTAATTGGTATATAAAAGCAGCAGAACAAAAACACCAAGACGCATTATTTGAAGTTGCTGAATGTTATATTTTTGGATATGGTGTAAAAAAAGATAAGACTAAAGCATTTGAATATTGTAAAAAAACAGCAGAATTAGGTCATAAATATGGTCAATTTGAATTAGCATCATTTTACAATTTTGGTATTCAATGTAAATGCTCTATCAATAAAGTTAAAGCATTAGAATGGTATAAAAAAGCAGCAGAAAATGGTTTAGTTGAAGCATATTATAATATAGGTATGATTTATGAAAACCAAAAAAAAATAGAAAAAGCCATAAAATGGTATTTTTTACCAGCAAAAGAAAATCATATTAATTCTCAATATCAAATGGGATTATGTTATAAAAAACTTGCTGATGATGAAGACTAATTATTTTATTTTATTTTATTTTATTTTATTTTATTTTAATAAACATAAGGTATATAACTTGGTCTATCGTATGAATAGATATCAACTTTAAATTTACCATTATAAGAAGGAATATCAATCATATCACCATTCATAATCTCATCACAGCCTAAATCATCATTACATTTACGACCATCTTTAGTAATAGGTATTTTAAAATTATGAAATTTATCACTTGATGTATAATAGTTCCATTTTCTAGAACCATTAAAAGTGGGTCTTCCAAATAAAGGTAAAATGCTAGTTTCGTTATTATTACCAGGTTGTTGTTCGGTATTAGCAATTGTTTCTTTGTAAAGAATACCTACTTGTTGATACGATTGAGAAGGACCACGTGATGGTATATTAATTGGTGTTCCATATGTATTTGTATAAGAACGCTCGGGAGGTAATAATGGATTTATAATTCTTTCAGATGCTTTATTGGCTTCATATTGTAAATAAGAAAGTTGATTAGGATTAGGTCTTTCAGGATTAGAATCACGTATATTAACATTTATGTCATATTTAATTCTTTCAGATGTAGGAGTTCCTGTTCCTTCGTGAGGGCTTCTATCTTCATCATTACTTTCAAATAATTCATTTACTCTAGAAACAATATTATTATTATGAGTACGATTACGTTCATTTGATATTAAACTACGTAAAAGATTTGGCTCACTCCCATTAATCGTTAATGCGTGTTGTTTAGCAAGAGCACGTTTTGATTCAACAATATCACCTCGTTTAACACCATAAGGTAATTGTTGTGTATTTAAGAGTAGAACACAAATTAATATAAGTGCTCCTAATAGAATACAAGTAAGAGATGTATCCCAAGAAACACAACCAGATAAAAAACCAAATTTATTAGGAGGGCATTTTTTTAAAGATGATGAAGAACTAGAGCGTGGCATTTTTTATCTTTTTATTTTATTTATAATTACTATTTACTATTTATTAACATTTTTATTAAAAACTTAATAGAATAAATATTAATAAAAATATTATTAATATTTTTATTAAACACTTAATAAATAAAAAATTAAAATGTTAATAAATAATAATTATTAATAAATATTAATAAACTACATAAATAAAATAATAATAAACTACATAAATTAAATAATAAGAAATATGGAACAAACAACTAAACCCTGGCATTTTTCTAAAGGAGATAAACTTGCTGTTTATTTACGTATGAAAACAAAATGCATATTAATTGTTGCTGCTCTTTTATGTGCAGCACAATTAGGTGGTTATTATCCACTTAATTTTATAAAGAAATACCAAGTATTAAATTTTATTATACTATTATCTTTAGTTGCAAGTATTATTTATAATATATTTGATAGAAATTTCTATTTACCATTTTTAGGTTGGACTTCTTATCCTTGTGGAGGGCTTGCTGAAAAAATTCCCCGTGATGCTGATACAACTGTTACTGTTCAAGTTAAACCTAATGTAAATGTTATTTACTGGGGAAGTGAGCCAAAAACAAGTGAAGAACAACCTATTGACAATCCCTGGGATGCTTATGCTAATTATGATAATTCTGGAGTAGTCCGTGCTGATGCTCAAGGCAAAGCCATTTTACATTTTAGAAATCCAAGTATTTATCAAGTTGGTTTAATGAATAGAACATTAAAGAAACATATACATTATCGTGAATGTAGGCATCCTGGTATGCTTTCTTCAGTTAAAACTGTAAATTTATAATTATTAAAAAGATTTATAATTTTAATATTTATTATTATAAATTTAATATTTTTTCTATTTTTAATATAGTATAATATAGTAATAATAAATTATAAATTATAAATAATAAGATTGAAATAATATAAAAAATAAAATGCAAAGTTTAGTATTAGTATTATTAGTATTAGGTTTAATTATGATGGCATTAGGTTATCAAAAGAAATTATTAACCAATATGGAAACAAAAACTGTTGTAGAATATAGATTTATACCTCGTAGTATATATGAAGACCAATTTGAAAATAATAAATTAGAAAGTAGTTTTCAAGATATGTTTGAAAAACAAGACGTTTTTTTTAGAATGATTTAAAAATTAAAATATATGAAAAAAATTAAAATATATGAAAAAAATTAAAATATATGAAAAAAATTAAAATATATGAAAAAAATTTAAATTAAAAATTTATTGAGTTTTCTCTTTTTGTTCTGCCATTTTACGTTGAAGCCATGGGTCATCGCTTTGTAATTGAGCGTTGGCTTCTTCAATACTAATTTCTTTAGAATTTTCACAACCTAATTCAAGACTTTGAGTAATTGCTTTAGGTTCAGTATCTTCTTTAGTATTATTAGTATCATTGGTATCAACAGCATCAGACATATTTAACAAACTGTTAAAATCAGTATTAATTGTATTTAAATTACCCATACTTGCTTGTAAGTTTTGTTGTTCTTTCATTTCATCTTTAATGGCTAAAGTCTCATTAATACCTTCTTGATGTTTTAATCTATCTTCAGCACTCAATGCGTCTTTTTGACGTTGCGTTTTTTGTTCTTGGTAAAACATATCTTTCTTGGCTTCATTTGTTTTATATTCTTTCACTAATTTATTTAAGTCATTATTCATATATTCAATATCATCAATTTTTTGAGGATTAGGATCCCAAGGACACCAATATCCCATTTGACCAACAAAGACATCAAAGAGTGGGTCTTGACGTTGAAGAACAGCAGCACGGACATCAGCCTCACGTTTAGTGTCATAAACACCACGCACTTTAACACCACGCACACTTGTTTTAAAGTTATTGGCTTTATCAAAGACCTCGCCAATTTTCTCTTCATTGCTAAATTTAAAATCCTCAAACTTATCTTTAAATTGTTCAAATGTTAAATCATATTCTTCACAAGTTTTAGAAACATTTTTCTTGAGAGCAATAACATCAGAAACATCAACATTACCATCTTCGGATTTGTCAATTAAAGATACTAAACCTTCATCAAGCATAGTTGATATTTTTTTATTCAATGCTTTTTCATAATGATAGAACATAAATTTCTCTTTTTGTTCTAAAATTTTATCAGGGCTCACAAAAGAAACACAATAGAAGTTTTGACCTGTAATAGGCTTATCAACATCTAAGTAATCTTCTTCAACATCACTTTCTTTTAAAGGTGTAGTATTATCTCCACGGCGGTCACGAGGCATTTTATATAATTAATAAGTTTAAATTAATATATAATAATAGAAGAGTTATAATTTAATACAATTATTTATAATAAATAATTATTTTTTAAATTATAATTTTAAATAATTTATATTTTTTAATTAATTATTTTTAATTAATAATATTATTATTTTTTTTAATAAATACCGCAATTATTAAATATAATATTAATATATAATATATAAAATAATATATAAAATAATATATAAAATAATATATAAAATAATATATAAAATAATATATAAAAAATAATATATAAAAAATAATATATAAAAAATAATTAATTAAAAATGATAAATCTATTTGATAATAAAGTATCTAAAACCTCTAAAACCTCTAAACACTCTAAAAACTCTAAAAACTCTAAAAACACAAAACCCTCTAAAATCTCTAAATATTGCCAAAATTATTATGTTGATATAAATGGTAATACAAATAATAAAGTTTATAAAATGTGTAATAAATATAGTCACTGTAGAAAAAATAGATGTAAAAATATAGATGCTAGAATAGAAGCCAAAAAAGAAAGTGTATTTGGTAAAGATTATGATAATTATATTAAAAGTAAAATAGAAAAAAAATGTCCTTTGACATTAAAAACAAAACAAAGAAAACAATGTGAAACTAGAACATTAAAAAAAATATATAGTAATCATAATATTATTAATTTATATAATAAATTATTAGAATGTAATAGAACATTATGTTTAAAAGATAAAAGAAATTTTTATAATGCTATGTTTAAAAAAAATACTATTAAATTAACAAAAAGTGAAAAAAAGAGATTAAATGAAATTAAAAAAATAGAAAATCCAACTCCAGATATGTATTTAATTAAGACAGGCGATTCTTAACAATTATTATTAATATTAATTTTTAGTAATAATATTAATTTTTATTATTAGTATTAATATGACATTCATTGACACGACCACTAGGGTCAGTTGAATTAATACCTTCCCAGGAGGTATTTGGTTTCCAATATTTTACAGTTTTTTCACGATTAGGATATAGTTTTTCAAATATTTGTCTATAATAAAATGCTTCTGTTGTATGTGGTGTATTATAAGGATATAAATATGCTCTATTATTATAAGCACTTAAAAAATTATCTTTAATTTCTTTATCTGTAAATTCTTTAAGTGTATCAATCCATCTATATGTAATTGAATCACTAAATTGTTCTTTTTGTCTCCATAAAACATCATCTGGTAAATATACATTATTTCCATTTTCATCTTTAATATCAAATGCTTTTCTAAGAATATATTTTTCAATAGGTTTTCCATTATAACATTGAGTTTTAACATCTTTATGTATATCAATACATAAATTTACAAAATTAGTATCTAAAAAGGGAACTCTAGATTCCAATCCATTACCCATAGTTGATTTATCAGCACGAAGACAATCAAAATAACCTAAATCTAAAACTCGTCTTTTACATTCAAGTTGATGTTCCATATCATTTGGTGCTTTATGAAAATATAAATAACCACCCAATAGTTCATCACTTCCTTCACCACTTAAAACCATTTTAAAACCCATAGATTTAATTTTTCTAGACATTAAATAATGAGGTGTAGATGCTCTAATAGTTGTAATATCATATGTTTCTAAAACATTAATAATTTCATCAATTGAATTCATACCTTCTTCCACAGTAAAATCAATTTCATGATGTTTAGTTCCTAAAAACTCAGCAACTTTCCGTGCGTAAGGTAAATCAGAACTATCTTTAGCACCAATACTAAATGTATTAATAATAGGTATTTTACCATAGAGTTCAGGATTTTGTTTAATATATCTACTTGCGATACTTGCTACTAATGAACTATCAAGACCACCTGATAATAAAATACCAAATGGTACATCGCTCATTAGTCTATCAATAACTGCTTTTTCAAAAGTTTCTCTAATTTGTGTTAATAAAATAGTTTCATTTTCACTAGTTAATAAATTTTGATTATTATAATTAAATTGTAAATTATTTATATTATTAGTATTAGTATTATTGATATTATTAGTATTAAGTTTAGACCAAACACCATTTGATGTATCTTGAAAATAATTAATAGGATTTAAAACAGGTTCCTGTGCGTTAAAATATAAATAATGACCTGGAGGCATATAATTAACCGTAATACAGTTGTTTAATGCTTTTAATTCACTTGATATATGAATACCACCATTTTCATCCATACCATAATAAGATTGAGTAATACCAAATGGATCTCTTGCTACAAATACCATATTATTTTGCGTGTCGTGTAATATAAAACTAAATTGACCATTTAATTTTGACATTAAATAAACAAGTTGATGATGTTCTAGTTGATGATGTTCTAGTTGATTATGTTCTATTTTATCATTTTTATTATTTATAATAGTTTCATATAAGGCTAAAATAACTTCACAATCACTTTCAGTTTTATAATTATAATGCGCAAATTCTTTTTTTAGTTCTTTATAATTAAAAATTTCACCATTAACACACAATACAATAGTATTATCGTGATTAGTTAAAGGTTGAATACCTGAATTTGGGTCTATTATACTTAATCGCATATGTGAAAAACATCCATATTGTGTTTGATAATATCCTGTTCCATCAGGACCTCTATGTCTTATTTTTTGTGAGGCTTTTAAAGCATTTCTTCTAAATTTACTATTTGAAATAGGTCTAGATTGAATATAAGCATAGATACCACACATTATTAGTTAAATAAGTGGTAGTTGAAATAATATAATTATAGTAAAATAAGAAGACTAAAATAAGAAGACTAAAATAATAAAATAATATAAATAAAAAGAATATTAATATTTTTAAATTAAAAAAAATATAAAATTTAAATTAGTAAGAGTAGTTTAATAGAATTGTTAAGAATATGTTAATAAAATTATAATATAATTTAAGGCATTACAGTAGAATATGATTCTCTAAATCTTTGTGAAAAATCAAGAGAACAAGGCATAACAGATAATCCATCGGTATTTAATTGTAAGCATTGGTCTTGTGCATCAATAGGATTTATTACATTAAAACCGAATAATGTGCTTGTATTATCTTTTAAAATTCTATCTTTATTAGTTTCAGAATTAATAAAACTATTGTATGTATCTATATTATCTATTTTAGTTGAAACAAATTGTTGATTTTTATTATTAGCATCACAAGATTTAAAATTCCATTTAGCACCATCATTTATATTATTTTCATATTCTAGACAACCATTATTACCATAAACAAGATAGTTTGGATATTTATTTGAATTATTTGGATTTTTATTATTATATAGTTCTACATTAAATGATTGTGAATTATTCATACTTTTAAATGATTTTATAGCAGGTATTTCTTTTTTATTGTTTTGTATAGTTTCTTGTAATAGTTTTAATTCATCTTTCATTTTGTTTATTTTATTATTTTGCATGTATATATAAGCATCGAATGTTTTTGATTTTAATTCATTAGGGTCATCTAACAAAGCAACATTTTTATTATATATTTCTGCATAACTTTTAAGTTCAGGAAAAGCATCAGAATTTAAAGTAATAGTATCAACAAAAGGTTCAACAGTTGGTTCAGTTGTGTTAGGATCATAATTTATTAGAGTATCTAAAAAATTACTAAACCCTGTAGTAATAGAGTTTACTGTGTTATTTATTTTTTCTTGTAATCCCAATATAATAAGATATTGGTCTTTTGTCATATGTTCAGGAAAAGTAATTGCTGGTTCTGTTGGAATTTCAACAATAGGTGGTGGTGTGGGTGCTGGTGGTGGTGTTGTAGCAGCACCAGTTGTGGTTGTAGCAGCACCAGTTGTGGTTGTAGCAGCACCAGTTGTGGTTGTAGCAGCACCAGTTGTGGTTGTAGCAGCACCAGTTGTGGTTGTAGCAGAACTAGTAATAACATTCATAATACCTGTAATATCAGTATCAGTATCATTATTAAAAACATATGTATAAGGTGTTTCACTTTCTGTTGCTGTTAATATTATAGTTCCATTATTATCATTAATACCAACAGGATCATTAAAACTTTTTAAACTAAAAGGATGGGTTTCATTATTAACAGTATTATTAAATTCATAAGTTTTTCCATCTTCTAATGTAAGAGTAGGGTTTAAGTCAATTCCATCACCATCTATTAAATAATTATCACTACTATCTTTAAATTTATAACCATTTGGCGTCCCATTAGTCTCATCAACTTCAACTGTATAAGTAATACCTACACCTGCGTCTTGTGCTATTGTAAATGTATCTTTATTTTTAAAATAGAAATATAAAATTAATCCTATTATTACTAATAATAATAGAATATTACTAATTAAATTCATTGTATTTTTATTTATCATACTATTGTATTTTTATTTTTCTATATTATATTATTTAATTAGAATTAATTATTACTAATTAGAATTAATTATTACTTAATTATTAATAATATAAAAAAATAAAACTATTTAATTATAATAATAAAATTATTTAATTATTATAATAAAATATTATATTATTATAATAAAATATAAATTTAATAATAAAATAAAATATGACAAATTTAAACAAAGACGATTGTCATTTATTAAACACATTTACATCTAAAACTAATAAATTTACATTAGATGGTTATAAAACGTATGCCAAATGTGTAAAAGTATATGATGGTGATACTATTCACGTCGTATTTAAAATGCCTAATAATAATGAATGTTATAAATGGGTTATTAGAGTAAATGGTGTAGATACTCCAGAAATAAGAACACGTAATAAATATGAAAAAACACTTGGATATAAAGCCCGTGATTATTTGCGTTCTTTAATACTTGATAAAATAATTATATTACAATGTTTGGATTTTGATAAATATGGTCGTCTTCTTGGAGAACTATATATTGAAGGAAATGAAAAATCTATTAGTAATCAAATGATAGAACAGGGACACGCTAGAGCATATAATGGCGGAACAAAATCTAAATGGCTAGAACCTGTTACTGAACCTGTTGCTGAACCTGTAGTTGATACTACATCATTATAAATTTTTAACTAGTTTTTTAACTAGTTTTTTAAATAGTTTTTTTAATTTTTAATTTTTTTATTTTTAAGTTTTCATTTTTAATTAATATAAATAAATATAATCATATATTAAATACTGTAAATTATAAACTATAAAATGAATAACCATAATTCACACTTAAAAATAGAAAATAATGTAAAATCAAATCCCTGTATAGATAAATTAACTGACCTTGAATATTTAGAACATATGATACCCCATCACCAAGTAGCAATTGATATGTCTGTATTATTACAAAAGCATACATCTTCAGATGTAATGTTAAATTTATGTAGAGAAATTATTAGAATACAATCTTATGAAATTTTTGAAATGAGTAAAATGAAAGCATATAAAGATACATTATTTACAGATGATAAATGGATAAAAGAGAAAATTAATACTAAATTAGATACTTATAATCCTATTTTATCAAAAGCAAAAGAGGGAGAATGTAATCCTTTATTTTTTAAACCAAATGACCATTCACAACATATGAAAGGAATGAAACTAACCGATAGAAGTTATCTTGAACATATGATACCACATCATCAAGTAGCAATTGATATGAGCCGGCGTTTATTATTACATACAAATAATTCTTATTTATTAGAATTTTGTAGAAAATTAATAGTATCACAACAATCTGAAATACTATATATGAATAATTTATTAATGAATATTGATTTTTTATATAAAAGTGAATTGTTACAAAATTAATTTTTTTATTTAATTTATTTTTTTATTTTTTATTGTAATTTAATTTTATATATAGATAAAACTAACTATTGAATTAGTAATGTAATTATTTGAATACTAAAATATATAATTTAAAAATAAAAAATTTAAAAATAATATTAAAAAATATTATTATAATTATAATTATTAAAAATATTAAAAACTATTTTTCATAAATCATAAAAACTATTTTTCATAAATCATAAATCATAAAATTAAAATGTCAGAGATTAAAGAAACTCAAGACCCCCAAGTTGCCCAAGTTGCCCAAGTTGCCCAAGTTGGTTGTGCGATTGATGATTGTTTTAATTTAGATAAAAATAAAGATAATCATTATACCTTTTTACCAATTTATAATCATAAATATTATGAATACTATAAAAAACAATTATCTACCTTTTGGACTGTTGAAGAAGTTGATTTAAGTAAAGACCGCGAGCAATTTAATACTAAATTAAGTGAAACTGAAAGAACCTTTGTTAAAAATATATTAGCATTTTTTGCGGCGAGTGATGGTATAGTTGCTGAAAACTTAGATATGAATTTTATTGAAGAAATAACGTATAAAGAAGTTAGAACGTGTCTTCGTTTTCAAGCAATGATGGAAGATATTCATAGTGAAATGTATAGTCGTCTTATTGATACACTTATTAGTGATGAAAAAGAAAAAGACCATATTTTCAATGCGATTACCACCATTCCTTGTATTAAATTAAAAGCCGAATGGGCTAAAAAATGGACGTGTGCTGAAACGGCTACTTTACCTCATCGTTTAATTGCGTTTGCCTGTGTTGAAGGTATTCATTTTAGTGGTTCATTTTGTGCAATTTATTGGTTAAAGAAACGTAATTTAATGCCTGGATTAACACTTAGTAATGAATTTATTGCCCGTGATGAAGGGTGTCATACGGAAACGTGTATTTCTCTTTACAATGATTTAAAGACTGAAATGAGATTAGATGAAAAAGTTGTAAAAACGATAATTGAAGAAGCAGTAGATATAGAGTCTGTTTTTATTACAGATAGTATAAGTTGTTCTATGTTAGGTATGAATGTTGATATGATGAAACAATATATTAAATTTGTTGGTGATAGATTATTATTACAATTAGGTTATGATAAAATCTATAATGTAGCCAATCCTTTTGATTTTATGGAAAATATTAGTGTTGAAAATAAAACAAATTTTTTTGAAGATAGAGTAAGTAATTATAGCAAGGCGGGTGTTTGTGGTAAAGAAGAAGATAAAGAGTTTGATTTAGAGGCTGATTTTTAATTAGATTATAATAAAGTTTTCTATAATTATTGTTTTATGTGGTTTATATAGTAGTCTTCTATTTCCTTCAAATCTATATAATTTATATCTTTTATTTCGTATCTATCAAAGTTTCTATCTTTAAAGTATTTCCAAAATTTATTTGTATTTGACTTAACGTCGTGTGGTAGAGTAGACATAATTTCCACCACTTGCGCTCCTCTGTAAAAAGAACTGTCAAAAATTGTAGTTAATAATTCTTTTACTTCTTCATATTCCCCCCCCCCTCATTTTTCTAACAACTGACCCATTTTTACTTTTACGAGTTAAACGTTTTTTTGTTTTAGTGCTTTTACGAGTTTTAACTCTTTTAGAGAGTTTTGAAGACTTAGAGCCTTTTGAAGATTTAGACTTCTTCATAGTATTTTTACGTTTGTAAGAAACAGGCATTTGAAATAATTAATAATTGAGAATAAAATTTATAATTTGAAAAGTTTGTATCAAGATACTTATATTATACAAAGAAAAAATAAGTTTATTGTATTATTAATTATTATTATTATTTAAAATATTCTTACTTAAAATGCGGAATAAATGATTTTCCATTTTTTCATAAAAATAATCATTAACATCTTCGTTAAATCTATCCCGAGCGGGACCACTAATACTTTGTTTGTTTTTTAGAATATCCGTTACTAATGTTATAGCATTATCTATTTTTGTTTGATTATTTGTGTTTGTGTATTCTACAGCATACTTAATTACAAAATCATAACTTATATACGTACTAAGTTTAGAATCTATCATTGTTTTAATATTATTTAGAATGGCTTTTTGGTCATCCATTGATTTTTTATGTATTAAATTAAATAAATTTTGTTGATTACTAAGAACAATAATACTGTAAATTACTTCATCTTCAATATTATAAAATTTTTTAAAATAAATAGCAGCTTTAACAGCATTTAATTTATTAAGGTTAAGTTTAGACAAACATATTTCAAAATTTATATTATTATTATTAAAATCTATTCTTTGTAATTGTTTAAAATCTGTTATTAATTTATTAAATTGTGGTAAAGTCATACCTATATGTATATAATATATTTTCATAAGTGTAGAAATTTTAATATTGTTTTTCATAAAAAATAGATAATTATTAAAAAAATCATCACTATCAATAACATATAGGTTTGTAAAATTTAAAACATCTGTTTTATAGTATTTAAATAATAACATAATTTCAGCTAATTTAAGTGTTTTAAATCTATCCATTTTAGTTCGCATAAGAGTAATAAAGTTTTGTTCACTTACAGGAAAATTATCAAATCCAGAATTAATAAAGTGCATTAAATCTTTGTTTATTAAAGTTTGAAATTGTTTATTAGTTTGCGACAAATTAAGCATAGATTGTAAATCTGTAATTAAATTAGGTATTAACTCACCAGGTAATGAAGATAATGTGTTTGGATTAGTAGCATTAGTAGGTGCTACTGAAGACTCATCAGGTTCCACACCTCCCCTCATTTTTCTAACAACTGACCTCTTTTTACTTTTACGCGTTAAACGTTTTTTTGTTTTAGAGATTTTTGAGAGTTTTGAAGATTTAGACTTCTTCATATTATTTTTACGTTTGTAAGAAACAGGCATTTAAAATAATTAATAATTGAGAATAAAATTTAAAATTTATAAAGTTTGTATTAATATAATTATATTATATAAAGAAAAAAATAAGTTTTTTTAAATTAATTTTGGTTAAGTTTTTTTTAAAAACTTATTTATTCTTGTAAAATATTAATATCATAGCGATGAAGATTAAAATGTTCTTCTTCAATCGTATCTTTGGTAATAAAACGCACAACTTTGACAGGTAATTTTTGTCCTAATCGCACAGCACGTCCAATTGCTTGTGCTTCAATGGCTTTAGTAGTCTCCATTTGACTTTGTAATGCGTCAATAAAGACAATGTGGTTTGCTTCTGTAAGATTGCTTCCACTATTACTACGCTCACTACTTAACATAATAACACGATAAGTATCATCTTTTTTAAATTTGTTAATATTTTTATTGATAACATAGTTATTTCCAGAACAATAGATAAATTTAATATTAAATTCATCTAATGTTTTACCAATCATTTTTAACATTTTATCATATTGACTGAACATAATGACACGATTTTCAGAATTAAGAAATAAGTTATGTAAATATTCTACTAATGCTGACATCTTACTACCATATTTATTAATACAGTTTGTTTTCCATTCACTACCTAATTTCTGTTCTAAAGGTGTAAGTAGTTTAGGTTTAACAACAGCATCTATTTTAGTTTTGTCTTCATTTTCCCTTTCCTTTTCCCTTTCTTTTTCTAACTCGTCTTCAGGTTTTGTATTAACCATATCAATATTTGTAATATTAAGTGTTTTAGCATCAACGACACCACGACATTCAGGACAATTAAATTTAGATGTTAAATTTTTAGATAATTTTTTGGCACAGTCTAGACAGAATATATGTCGACATAATGTAACAGCAATTTCATCTAAATCATCGAAACATATAATACAGGGGTCTTGGGTTTTATCTTTAATAAAATCATTGTTTGAAAATAGTGTAATTTGATTATTGATACGTAATTTATCACTTTCATATAGATTTAATTTTTTAACATTTTTATGAATATCGTGTTTAATATGTATATGACCTAACATAGTAGCATATTCAGAACATTTTAAAGGTATAAATTCATTTTTATTCCAGTCTTTATTCCAGATGCGAAACAAATGATCTTTAATAATATATAAATTATTTGCTAAAATAATTTGTAATGATTCTGGATTATGACATACATCAAACGCACATAAAACACTATAGATAATTTCACAATGAGAACGTATTCTATTATTATCTAAATCTTTAAATTTACTATTAATCTCTTCTAAAAATTCAGGACTAATTTTTTCATCAAGATTTAAAGATGTAATATAATTAAGTAATTCAATCCAAGAATGTAATTTAGTTTGTAATTCAACATTATTTTTAATTAATTTAGTTTTCATTACATCTAATTCTTTTAATTGTTTATTAAATTTAGAAATCATATTAGAATTAAGTTGCTCTAGAGTTAATATCTCTGGTTCAATACTATTATCACTAACATCAGGATTGTCTAAGTCAATTTCATTATTAATTAGAATATTAGTGCACATTAAGAATAATGTTTTTAATTTAAGAGTATCATTAATGTTTCTATTCGCACGAATACTATTATAAATATTTCGTTCAATATTATTTTGCTCTACATAAATAACATCTTCTGTAAAAATGGGTATATTCAATAATGTTTTTACATCTTTTTTAAATGTTTTCTTAAATATATCATTTAATAATAAATCCATAGTTGTATTAGAAATTCCTGCTGTATCACGTAAATATCTTATTTTACTAATTTTTTCTAGAGTAGTATCATTAGGATTATTTGTGCTTAAAAATTGAACTAATCCAGTTAATGTATCAAGTCCTTTTTCAGTAGGTGTTCCTGTCATAGCCCATTTATAATTTGCTTGTAAAGAACATAAATTTTCATATAAGAATTGACTATCACAAGTAAGAGATTTTTCTCTATTAATAAGTTTGCCTACAGACGATGAAAAGAATTTAACTGTTGGTGAAAGTTTTTCGTGTGCTTCATCAAGAATGACACGGTTCCATTTTATTTTAAAAATATTAAATTCATTTGATAATCTACAAATTTTACTATTTTTACCATTAGTCGCATCACTAGTCTTTTCAGGTTGATGAAAAGTTTTAAATGCTTTTACTTTATTAGACTGAATAATACGTTCAGTTTCACCTTCATAATATTGATTAAGATTATTATTTTCAAACTGATTAACATAACTTAAATAATTAGCATTAGATAATAAATTAATTGAAACAATATAAACATCATATAATTGTTCTGACATATATTCATTTTCAATAGTATCGGTTTTATTTGCCGATTTAGAATTATGACAATCTAAATATGTATTAGCATAATAATAAGTATCATCTTCTTCTATAACATCATCATCTTTTTCAATAACTACAGGTTCATTAATAGTATCAATATTAATTAAATTTTCTAAAGTAGTATCTACTATAGCATCTACTTTAAAATCTATCGTATCATCTACTTCATTGTGTTTAGTTTCAATACTGACATTGTCACTACTTTTATTACTATCGTTATGTGTAGATGTTTTAATACCTTTTTTCAATTTAATAAGTTTTTTCTTTTCATTTTTAATATTATTTGTTTGTGCTTTTAACATTAACTTATTAATTTTAAGTTGTGTTTTTGATAGTTTTTCTTTTTTATCATTACTAGTAGTATTAACATCATTAACACTAATATCATTAACAATAACATCATTAACACTAACATCATTAACACTAACATCATTAACACTAACATCATTAACACTAACATCATTAACATTAACATCATTAACACTAACATCATTAACACTAACATCATTAACACTAACATCATTAACATTAACATCATTAACACTAACATCATTAACACTTTTAGTTTCTAAAATAACTTCATTATGAATAGGATTATTACTTGTAATAATAGGTTTAGTTGGTTTATTTAATTTGGATAGTTTAGTTTTTTTAGATGATTTAACATTAGAACTTTCAGTGTTAAGTTTTTGAGTAGAAAATTCTCGTAATTCTTTTTCTAAAGATTTAATACTATGTATTCCTACCAATACTTTTGCACGAAGATTAAATTTATCTTTAACATATTTCTCAATTTCACTTTCCCATTGAGAAGTTAATCTACTAGGAACAATAATTAAGTTATTGAATTCAAAACCTTTATCTAGAGGATCAGTAAATGTTTCACATTGTTCTAAGTTATTATTTTTTAATAAGTCATTAATTTCTTTTTTGTAATTATTATACTTTAATATATCATGATTTAATTTAATAACTAAATGTGAAATAATTGTAAGTGTTTTACCAAGACCAACTTCATCACAAATTGCTCCGCCACAAAATTCTATTTTTTTATTATAGTTTGTTTTATGGTCAGATGGTTTAAGAATACTATCAACCATATTAAAATCATTATTATATAATCCACGATTATAATATTTTTTATTATTTGAATTTATTGATGCTATTAAACTTTTATTATTAGTAATATTAGTTGTATTTTTCATTACAATATAATATTTTTTATTAGCATTCATAATACAATAATTTTTATTAAGAACTTCAGGAATATATGATTTTAAAGTATATATAAAAGATCTAATAGCATCAATATCTTCATAATTATCACAATTTGATAATGTATATGGATTTGAATAACATTCACTTATTATATTATGATTGTCTATTTTATCTTCCAATTGAAGCATCCATAATAAATTATTTTTTTGATAATCAAATAAGTTTAAATTTATATTTTTATCTAAAAAACGGCATAATTTTTTATAGGTATTTGAGTTTGTATCAGATATTTCATATGTTTTATTAATTTCATGATTAGTAATTTTATAATTATCATCATTATATTTATTTTCAGTAGTAATACTAAATAATCTACTAAGTGTAAATAAATCTGCTTTTAATTTCATATGAATTAAATCATTTAAAACTTGTTTAGAAACATAAAATTCAAATATATCATTTCTTTTATCTGTTATATTATCATATGAAAATAAGAACATTGGATATGGTTCTATAGTTTCACTTTCATCATTACGTTCATCATTACTTTCACTATTACTAATTTTATTATAAGTTAATCTAGAATAATTATTACATACATAGCGTAGGTATAATAAAGTTTTATAACTATTTAATTCTCCTTCAAATGTTAATTTCAAACCTAAATTTGTAGTATATAATACGTGTTCTTTAAAATAAGGGTCAATTTTCAATAATCTACTTTTAAGTGTATCAATTTCGAATTGATGTAAATGTATGTGATGACGGTGTCTTATAATACAACTATCATTTTCTGTTTTTGTTCTTAATAATTTTTCTAATGTAATATTAATTTTATTAATTTCATTATTATAATAAATTATTTCATCAAGATATTTATTATGATTGATTTCTATTTTATTACAATTATAATTAAATTTAGTATCAAATGCTAATCTAAGTGGTAAAGCGTCTTTATAATTAATATTTACAAATTGCTTTTGTGTAATATATAAATATGAAAATACATTAAAATAAATATTTTCTATGTATGATTTTAAATCAGTTGTTTTATATTTAATTTCATTATTAATAATAAGTTTATGATTTGTAAATACATCAACTACATTATCAGGTTGTTTATAAATATCATTCCAAATTTGAATAACTAATGCATCATTTTCAGTCTTATAAGGAATAATAGATTTAGTAAATAAAGATTGATTTTCACATCCTCCATTATGATTAAATAAATTATAATCATTATCATAGTCAATAGTTTCACTAGATAATAGTGTATTTAATAGACTTAAAATATTTTTAATTATTTTATCATTTAACATATTACTTTTTTCATAGTTTAATAAACTTTGATTAAACTTTGATTTATTAGTATTTACTGTTTTATATGTATCAAATTCAATGTTTTTATAAAAAGTTAATAAATTATTTAAAGGAATTGTTAAATATTCAGTAAATATATATTGTGTATGTTCATCATTTTGATAATTACTACCAGAACCATTAAATAAAATAGCATTTGCTTTATTATAGTAATTACAATTTTGATTTAATACATAATGATTTGGATAATTAGTGGTTTTATGTTTTTTACCAACCCAATCAACTGTTTTTGCTACCATTGTATAATTTGATTTATCAACATTGTTAATTTTCATAAATAATTCATTTACTAATGTAAATTTAATTAAAACAATATTATTATATTTATTAGAACATAAATATTCATCATTATCATTACAATTAATAGTATTAAAAATTTGTGAAAGTAATTTATTTACAGTTATTGTATCATATTCTTCACCCAATTGTTGTTTAATATCATTCATTAACTCAACTTTAGAATTTGGTTTATAATAAGCATAATATTTTGTTTCCATTGTATAGTTTGATAGAAGTTAATTAGTTTTTAATCGTGTTTATTCTTTTTAATAAATTTTATATATAAGTTATAGTTTTCAAGTCTTTAAATTAGATTTTTTATAGTATAAATTAATACTATATATTCTAATATGAAGATTATAAAATGGTAAAAGTAAAATAAAAAATAATAAAAATCAATTTTTAAATAGTGTAAAATTATAATTACTCTATAAACTATAGTTATTCTATAAACTATAATTACTATATAATTACTCTATAAACTATTAATATATTCCCAATTTAAATCTTTACATATGTTTTTCCATATTTGGTCTTGTTGGTGTAATTTTGTGCGTGATTTTAACAATTGAAAACAGGCTAAATATTCATCTAGTTCTAGTAATTCAAAGAATTTATACATAACATAATTATAGGATAAGAAATTTTTTCTTTCAACAGGACAATATTTTTCAAAAGGTATTTGAATTGCTTTAAACATTCCTCTAATAATTTCTTCAATTTCAGGAGCAATGACTGGTGGTGGTAATCCATTTAATTGATTTATAATATAAGGTATATGTTCATAATAATCGTTTTTCTTGATTTTTTTAAGTATAGTTCTCATTTTATCTGGTGTAATTAAAGACATATTTTTAATACGTTCTTTTTTAATTTCAACAATAATATCATTATAAACTGTTTCTGGAATATCAGTTGTTTCTTTGGCTTGGAATTGTGCTAAAAATTCATTTAAATGATTAATACGTTTATAGCAAAATGAGGTCATTTCTTTAGGAGGTTCTTTAAAACTTGGCTTATCACTATCTACAATTATATTTTCAATATAACCACAGTTAGGACACGTAAGTTGTCCCGAGTTATTATTTAAAAGCATTTCAATAGAACATTTTATACATTTATCAAAATAATTTTTATTTTTAGAGTCATTGGTTGTATTAATATAATTTTTATCTATTAATTTCATAAATTTATCATAAATTATATCTTTATTTATATTTTTAACTATTTTATTATCATTATTATTTAATATTGTAGTTAAAATATCATTTTCATCTTTATTATCATTATCATTAAAATATTCATCTTTATATTCATTGGTATCTAAATTTTCATCTTCAGCATTGTCATATTCAGAATTGTCATCTTCAACATTATCATCTTCAACATTGTCATCTTTATTATTATTATCTTCTTCAATTTCATTTTCATTTAAACTATTGTAATTATGTTCTTGATTAACAACATTATAATAATTATTTATTAATTTACCTGTTTTTAACATATAATCATTTTGTTCAATATTATGTTCTATTTTATAAATTTCATTTTCAATTTCTTTTTTTTTATCATCATAAGCCCATATTTTTTGTTGTAATTCAATATTAATTATAACTTCTGAGGCATTTTTATTATTTAATTCACTAAGTTTATTATTTATTTTAGTTAACTCTTTATAATAATTATTTAAATTATCTTTATTATTTGTAAATGATTTTAATATATTATTATGTTTTGCATCAAGAGTTTGCCTTTCGTCTATTAGTAAGCGATTTTTAGTTTTATTTTTAAAAGCCATATAAATATTTAAAATAATAAAAAAATAATTAAACTATTACTATACTTAATATAATCTTTAAGTATAATATAAATATATAAGACAATTATTAATAATTAATACGCATTTCTATACTATATACTATATACTTTATACTATATAAATTACACTATATAATTTAAAATAGATAATTTACACTATATAATTTAAAAAATAGTAAATATGAAAAATAAAAATTGATTTATAAAGTATAATTTTATTGTATCTATAAACTAAAAATATTACCTAAAATGTCATCAACAATTGAACCAACTTCTTTTACAGAAACATTAACTAAACCTTTTAAAAAAGATAAATTAACAATAAATGTAAGTGATAAACCTTCTATTGAAGATTTAAAACAACTTGAAAAAGAAGAAAAATTTTGCTTTAAATTTAATAATAAAACTAAGAATGCTTATATAGATTGTCATAAAGACGAAGAGTATTATATGGATTTTTATAGAACATTTGGAAAACCCTATGTATATGGATTATATGAAAAAAATAATGAAACTAAAGAAAGTAAAATTATTGGAACTGTTAGTTTAATTTATCGCTATGATACAAAAGTATGTCATATTATGGATTTAAAAATAAAAAAATCTCATCGCGGAACTGGAGGTGTAAATAAATTTATTCGCTCTACATTATTTAGTCGAGTTTTAAATAATAAAGGATATTATGCGATTTCTATGAATACAAATACCATTATTGAAAATTTAACATCTAAAATGGTATTACCTAAAATGAAAAGTAGAGGTAAAATGTTTATCTATGTTATTTCATTTGATGAATTAAATAAATGTTTAGCAACATTATCTTCTTTCTATTGTAGTGAAATTGGATTTATAGATAATAATAAAAGTCGTATGTTTGTAGATAATACAACAAAAAAAGGATATAAATTATTACATTTACATCATAATGCTGATTATAGAGAAGAAATTGATTTTACTGAACCACAACGTGGATATCATTATTGCTTTTCTATTCACGAAAGTAATGAATACATTATACAAGAATTAAAAGAAAAATTTAAAATTACATCAAGTTCAAGTGCTACTATTTATAGTAATGACTTTAAAACTGATTGGTCTAAATTTGTTAAAACATTTGAAATCTAAGTAAGTTTTGCCAAAATAAGTTTTTTTTAAAAACTTAGTTTTGGTTAAATTTTTTTTAAAAACTTAGTTTTTTTAACTTAGTTTTAGTTAAGTTTTTTCTAAAAACTTAAAACTTAGTTACCCATCGCAACTCCACATAATATACCAAATATTAAAAGAGATGCATGCCAATTTAATGAAGTACATACTTTACTATCTTCTTCCATATATTTTTCGTTTATAAAAACAGTATAATAATCAACTATAATTGTACCTATCCAAGCTAATACTATTATAAATAACATTAGAATATAATAATTCATTTGAATTATATTATGTTGTATTAAATATAATACAAATCCTAAAGATGTAAATAATATTTGTGAACCACAACAATATGGAGATGATCTTAAATCATTAATATCATATGAATTTTCACATATACTATTAACAATACCATCCATATATGCAGAATTAAATAAGATAATTATGAATAATAAAATTATTAAAGGAATATGTCCAATATTCATTTCAATTAATGATAATAATATATATACCAAAATTAAATAGAATATGTGTAATAATCCATTATATAAAAAAGCATTTATGCCTATTACATCATAAAAATATAATATAAAATTTGATAAATATACATTTTTTAATTTTTTATTATCATCATATCTGTTCTCTGTTATTTTACTTTGTAAATAATTTTTATCATTCTTAGAATATTGAATACTATTAAGAATAATAACAATTATAAATAAAATTATAGATATAATTGGATAACTTGTTTCTTTTACAAATGTTCTTTTTGTAAAATAAACTATATTATTTAACAATGGATATATATTAAATTTATGTGCTATTTTATTTACAGTAGCATACATTTTTAATTATTATTTTTTTAGAGTGTATTAATATATATATATATATATATATAAATAAAAATTAAATAAAAATAAAAAATGAAATAATATTAAAATAAAAAATGAAATAAAATAAAAAATGAAATAATATTAAAATATTAGAAAATAGTTATAATTAATCTTAATTTGTTTTAACTTATTTTTGGTTAAGTTTTTTCTAAAAACTTAGTTCGATACCTAAAAATTCACTTTCATAAAGTTTAAATATTTTTCTATCTTTATCACCATTTAACAATCCTTCTTTTAAAGTTTCATTACTCATTAAAAATTCAAAGAAGGTTATAAATTTTTTAAGTCTATCCAGAATGATTTCATTTGTATAATCACTATCATAATTAACTTCATTAACATACATCGTTCGCACTCCTTTTTTATTCGTATAAGATTCAACTAAATATGCTTTTTCAAATCCTAAAGAATGTAAATAGAGTTGGACTTGGATATTTTCATAATCACGGACTTTTTTAAATAATGCTTTCTGTCGCATTTTAGCCTCAACTAATTCATTCTCAGTTGTAATACCATCATATTTACCAATAAGACACCAATCGATTGGTAGTTTAGGATTTTCAATACTTATTGGAATATTAACCCACGCTTGAGTATTTTGTAATGTTTTTTCACTTAATCTACAAAATTCATCTAAAACAGAATCTTCATTTGTAATACCGTGTTGTTTATTTGTAATAGAACATACTTTATTAGTTAACTCTGTTTTTTGTTTTTCTGTTAATTGTGTTTGTTCATTAATATATTTTTTAATATCTTCTTGTTTAGAAACCATATCATTACTTGTTTTAGTTGTATCTAAATTAAGTTGTTTAACTTGTTCTAGAATGTTTGTTCCAGAAGCATTATCAATTTCCCAAATATCATTATACTCATTTGATGTAGCAATTGTTTCTTTTTTATCTTTTAATTTTTGTTCTACTAATTTAAAATCATCTGGTAAATATTTACGCCATAAATCACAGGTATTTTTTGGAAAATTATTGTAATTATCTAATCCAATAAGTGGAGCAATTTGAGAAATAGATATAGTTAAACGTTTTGACATCTCTAGAGACTATTAACTATTAGTTAGTATTTATTAATTAAATAATAGTGATTATTTATTAAATAAAAGTTTAAAATTATTTTTAAATCAATTTTTATAGTAAATAAAAATACATAAAATTAGGTTAATTATTTTGTGCTTTTGCTTCTGCTTCTGCTTCTTCTGCATCCAATCGTCTTTTTTCTTCCATTTCAGCCTCTAGTTCTTCCATATCAACACATTCGCCTGTTTCTTGATCACATACCATAGAACCTGTTTCACTACGTGATTTAATTGTAAGATGTGCTAGAGTAAATACTAATCCTGGAACATAAAATAAACTTGTTAAAATAAAACTATATATAATTTTATTTAGATTTTCAAATTTAAATAATTCTTTTATTGTATCCCAAGTTATATATGGAAAATCATCAAGTAAAAATTCACTAACAATTTCTAACATTTCACCTAAAGGTGGAAAAATAACTGTAAATAAAATTTTAAATATATTAGTAGGTATTACAACGATACCGTGTCCTATACCTCCATAGAGTGTCCTATCAAATAAATCATAGTCATTAGAAGCAATTTTATTTTCTACAAAATCAGTTTTTTCTAAATCAGTCATTTTTTATTTTACTTATATTATTATTTTATAATTTTTTTTTATTACATATTTTATTATGATATTTTATTATGATATTTTATTATAATATATAATACTAAATTATATTATTATTTATTCATTATTATTAAAATAAGTATCTGTATATAAAAATTTTTTATCTTTATCAGAAATATTTCTTAATGTATAAACTAATCCAGGTATATAAAATAATGTAGTTAATATAAAACTATATACTATTTTATTTAGATTTTCATAGGTAAGTAAATTTTTAATAACTTGCCAATTTATATAAGGAAACCCAAATGTAAGATCAGCATCAATACAATTCATAATTTCTCCTAAAGGTGGAAAAATAATAGTTATAATAAGTTTAAAAAAATTAGTTGGTAAGCAAAAACTACCATAACCTAATCCACCATACATAACTTTATCATATAAAGTCCATTTATTTAGTTCAATATCATTTTCCATTTTTGTTTAACTTATTTATATATTATTTATATTAATAATATTAAATTTTATTAACTTATTATTGATATAGATTTTTTATAATTTATAAATTAAAAATTTTAAAATTTGATATGTATTTTTAAAAATTAAATAAATAAAAAAAAAATAAGTAAATTTAAAAAAAACTTAGAGCAAAATAAAAGATAAGACCTATTATAACAACAAATCCAATTGTGCTATAAAATGCCCCAACATCTTTTTCATCAATATCTATATCAGTATGTTCTTTATTATATTTGCTTAATTCATATGCTTCATATTGGTCAGCATATCTATTATTATTTGTTACAACAAATACGTATATAATTCCTGCTAAATAATTTACATATGTTAATAATAAACATACTAGTATTGAAAACCAACCATATATTCCTTTACTTAAAAATATCCCAAAAGGAGGCATTAATATATTCATTGTATATCTAAAAAATTTAGTGCTAATTGCTGTTCCATTTCCAAGTTCTGTAACAGATTTTGGTATAATACCTGTAAAATTACCGAATATCATATTATAAATCCATTTAAATGCGTAGTGTGTGATATCAAATATAAAGAAGAAGAATCGTAAAACAAAATAAAGTATTATATCTATAAGATATAATACTATACCTGTAATTGGTCCTGGTCTTCCTAACATGCCAGGTAATTGTTCATTGTTTTCTACATTTTGTTTTCTAGCCCAATGTTTTTTAGAAACATAACTAAAATCATCAGGGCTTTTATAATTATAATTATAATAATCTATTTTTGACATTTTTATATAACTATTATCTAATTATTAATTTAATTATAATTTTATTATTTAATAATTAATTTATTTTTTATTATTGTTTATCTTATATATATAATATAAAAATAATTTATTAATTAAATTTTATTTAAATAAATGAAAAAAAAATTAAAATAAATATAATACATTAAGAATAAATAACTAGTAGGGCATATACTAAACCAGGTATATAGAAGAGTAATGTTAAGAATATACATACAATTATATTAAGCCATCCAGTTAAACCCATATCCATAAATACACCAATAGGAGGACATAATATAGTTCCTAGAACAACACTAAAAGGAACAGTATTACTTTTTGTTAAATAACATTTTTTACCTTTATTTTTATCTAAGTTTTGAAAGTATTTACTTTCTCTATCATTTTTTGTAAGTCCTGATTGGTCCCATCCCCAAAATCCCTGTATCCAAGTTCCCATTAAATTAACAGAAAATGTCAATAGTGTCATAAATATATCTACAGGTAATCTACATGTTGCTAAAACAATTGTTATTAGAGTATTAAAAAATTCAGTAAGAAAATTAAGAGGATTTAATAAATCTAGAACTATCCATAATATAAATTGTATTAACCACCATACCAACATTATTAACCACATAACTATTTTATATAACATTATAACAAAATCCCAAATTTGAAACACCGCATTAAAAATTGAACTTAAACCACCACCCCCTTTATTTTTTTCAATAATAGTTAAAAATAAAGTATTTATATTATATTTTTTTATATAATTATATATATTTGTAGTTTTTGAAATTAATTTATTATTATGTAAACTATAAAAATCATTGTATTTATTATATTTTAAATTATAAATAGGTAAATTAGTATTAATAAAAGAGATTATGTCTTCTAACACACATATATGTTTTGGTATTAATTTTAAATCAATATAAGTATCATTTATATAAATATGACTATTTTTCAAATTCTTATTTATAGTTGTTATAGTCATTATTATTTATATATTATTTATTATATATCTTTATTTTTTATTGCTATTTTAAATTTATTTTATTAATTAATAATAATCATTATTATAAAGATTTATGAATAGATAACTAATAAAGCATATACTAAACCAGGTATATAAAAGAGTAATGTTAGGAATATACATACAATTATATTAAGCCATCCTGTTAAACCCATATCCATAAATACACCAATTGGAGGACATAATATAGTTCCTAGAACAACACTAAAAGGAACAGTATTACTTTTTGTTAAATAACATTTTTTACCTTTATTTTTATTTAAGTTTTGAAAATATTTACTTTCTCTATCATTTTTAGTAAGTCCAGATTGGTCCCATCCCCAAAATCCTTGCATCCAAGTTCCCATTAGATTAACTGAAAATGAGAGTAGTGTCATAAATATATCAACTGGTATTCTACAAAATGCTAATACTAATATAATTAATGTATTAAAAAAATCTCCTAGAAAATTAAGAGGATTTAATAAATCTAGAACTACCCATAATATAAATTGTATTAACCACCAAGTTAGCATTGCCAACCAAATAACTATATCTAATAACATAACAAAAAAATTACCAATATCTACAAAAGGTCCAACTATTGGTTTAAAAATTACATTAACAATAGCATCAACAGCATCCATTAGTCCTGGAAAAATACCCCCTCTACATTTTGAATTACATTTTATAGTAATAAAGTCATTATCAATAATAATATCATTAACAAAAGTTTGATGTTTTATTAATTTATTATTATGAATAAAATAATACTGATTTATATTTTTTTTTAAATTATGTTTATCATTATTTGAAAGCGTTTGAATAAATACATCTAATAAGGTTGTATTATTATTTATATAATTTTTAGTATTATGTATATTATTTTTCCCATTATATATATGATTATAAATGTATGTCTTAGTATCAAATTCTAATAAAAATTTAACCATTATACCTATCCAGCACCCGACGTTAAGTTACACACCACTGACTGCTACTTAGATCACTGAGCCATTTTTAAACATTCCGCTTCTTGAACCCGATGGTCGATAAGTAGCTAAACCTTTTTCAATTACCAATGAATAGTAATAATTATCCATTACACCATCTAATTTATTGGTAAA
>Ga0209714_1000285_pt1 | contig 32181 bp, 33 predicted proteins | sample COGITO_mtgs_1104_5_FD_185517 | JGI IMG/M metagenome (GOLD analysis project Ga0209714, IMG submission 185517) | Pelagic marine microbial communities from North Sea - COGITO_mtgs_110414 (SPAdes) (version 2) | ecosystem: Environmental > Aquatic > Marine > Epipelagic ...
ATCTAGGATCTTTATTCATTGTTTTATAATATATTAAGAATATATTTCCATGTATAAAATAATTCTATCTTCGTCTGACTGATTTTCTGCCCAGTGTTTTTTACGAGCATTCATAATAATATGTTTACCATTTTCTTCTGTTATATCCCCCATTTCTGAATGGTGTAATATACACTTTTCGGGACACTTTATTCCTAAATGGTACGTGAATATATACTTTTCACCTACATCATCAACGTGTTCTTTTAAAACAACACCACCTTTCATAAGCGAAAATCCTGCAACGTGTATTCCCTTTATTTGTGAAAGTATAGCGAATGTTTTGGGACATATCGCACAATTACCTGGTACAGGATTACCGTCCCAAATAAGTGGCCAACTAATCCATTTATCAAAAACGTGATCTTGACCTCCCTTGAGCCAACCATGATTACCTTTTGCATATAAAGAAACAACTTCGTTCAAATGTTTTGACCCTACCCACGATCCTTCCCACCTAGGTTCATCGCGTATGAATGTATTGGGAATTTTTTCAGATTCTTCCTGTAACACATGCACGTGATTTTTTAATTCTTTCAAGTGCATTTGTTATTATATACTAAATTTTAAAGATGTTTTCTACACACTGCTTTATACATTTCTTTACCCCCTATTAAATTTTTACCTTCGTAATTGATTATACGTTTTGTAAATGGTCCGTGAGTTCCATCCATACATTCCATACACATAGCCGTTATTTTGAAAACTTTATCGGCGAGTGGGATACAATCTATAATTTCACCGAATTTCTCCTGTTTATAATCACCATCTAAACCCGCTAAGAGTATAGTTTTATTGTCTGCGAGTACCTTTTCAACAAATGATTTTAGACCCGAAAAGAACTGTGCTTCGTCCACTGCAATAACATCAACCATGCTATAATCTACTTCTTCTAGATTACTAACTTTTAAACATTCGAATTTTGAATTATCGTGTGTTTTTAAAACTTCATCACTTGATCTCGTATCGAGACTTGAATTTAATACGAGAATACGTTTTCCTATAACCTTATACCTTTTTAAACGTCGTATAAGTTCGGTTGTTTTACCCGAAAACATATTACCCATAATAATTTTCAAACTCATGATCTATTTTAGTATAAAGTATTACTTTTAAATATATTTCTCAGTCTATTATAAACCATGCAATTATTTTTTATACTTTTATTTTCCCTTTTACTTAATATAATAATTGGTTATCATGCTTCGTTCAAAAGAAATATCAAGAAAGGTGAAAATGTTTATGATATTGGTTTTGATGCATTGCCAAATTTAGAAAAGTATCATAAAATAGGTGATTATATATTGATTATTCCTATTATATTTGTTCTTTTTTCATGGAATTCATGGACAAGATCTAAAAAAGGTAATTATTTATCAATGTTAATTCTTATGTTTTCATTTAGAGCTTTATCTAATTATGTTACGACCATTCCTTCATCTAAAGAATGTGAATTGAAACCACCTTTTGGTTTTTGTAACGATTATATGTTTTCTGGACACAGTGCTTTTAATATAGTGTCTTCATATCACGTGGGATCACCTTTATGGCCGGTTTGGCCGTTGATTACATCTCTTTTTTCTATTGCATCGAGAGAACATTATTCAGTAGATGTTGTCATTGCGTGGGTTATTTTTGCTGCAATGAAATCTAAATTATAATGTATATCTAAATTATATGGAATTTAATACATACGTTATAAATTTGGACGAACAACATAAGCGTTATGAATCTCAAGAGAAAAAACTAAACGGTGTTGGTATATACCCAGTACGTATATCTGGTAATTATAGAAAAGATGTTTCCAAAGGTATATACGATAAACATTTCCACTCGTTTTATAAACATTACATACCTGATTCGGTTATTGGGGCAACGTCGAGTCATTTAAAAGCCGTTCAATATTTTTTAGATAACGATACGAATGAAGTCGCGTTAATACTCGAAGACGACGTATACCCACTTTTTGATAATGTTATGTACTTACGTGATAAACTTAACGATAGAGATTGGGAGATGTTACTTTTACATTGCGATGGTTTGTGTTCAAATAAATGGACAAGACCTAATATATTGACAGGGTCTGTTGCGGCTTATTTTATAACACGTGAAGGTGCACAAAAAATATTGAATCATAAATTTCGAACGTATTTAGATATTGATACAAATAATGTTAAAAATTTAAAAAAACGGGTCGATAAAAAAAGTTCATTTTGGGCAGATGAAGAAGGTGTTATGAGTGGAGAAAAGGGTATTTCTAGAGATGATTCAGGTACTACGTGTCCATCTATGATTAAATTTGTGTCTCCATTTATTATAAGTAGAGGTGAAAAAACATTATGCCACGTTAAAAATTATAAAGCGTTTAAAATTCCTTATATAGAAAGAAATGTAACAGTTAGTGAAATTTTTATTTACATTTGTATTTTATTACTTTTAATTGTAATAAAGAAATCGGTTTATAAATAAATAAAAAAATGTCTGAAACAACTCTCCAAATTAAACGATTAACACTCGATGCTATTTTACCGACACGCGCATCACCTGGTTCTGTGGGTTATGACCTGTATAGTTTAAATGATATGGTTCTCGAACCAAGTTCGCGAGAAATCGTTAGTACGGGTATATGTGCAACTGTACCATCTGGGTGTTATGGACGCATCGCACCAAGATCGGGTTTATCTGTAAAATATGGGATTCATGTCGGTGCTGGTGTCATTGACCCCGATTATACCGGTGAATTGAAAGTTAACTTATTTAATCTCGGGACTATTCCTTACGAAATTAAACAAGGTGAAAGAATTGCTCAATTAATTTTAGAAAAGTGTATGACACCTTTTGTACAAGAAGTGAGTGAATTGAAACCAACCATGCGTGCTAATCGCGGCTTTGGTTCGACGGGTACTTTATAAATTTTTTATTTTCGTTTTAGTTACCAAACGCAACACCACCCATACCATTCTTAATCCTGAGAATGTTATAGTTGACCGCATACGCTCTAACCATGGCAACAGCAGTAGCTGTAATTGTACCGGTAATTGTTATTTTAGCATTATCAATACGCGAAAAGTTTAAGCTTCCTGTTGGTTGAGACTTGTTCATGGTGAGACACATTGGCCATGTATATATCTGTTCTTCAATTGTATTATTAAGTATAGAGCAGTGTCTCGATGGAACGACATTTCTATGGTACTCGCCTGACATATTTTCAAAGAGTGGTGTTCCGTTAATAAACATGGACGCGGTTGGGAAACTATACGTGGTAGTGTCTCTGAGACCAGCTGTTATGTGAACGGCTTTTACTGGGTGATTGAAGTAGGTAAGATCTATGGATTTGTCCGTATCGGTCATTGGTTGAAACTGTGTTTGTGTGATAAGAATTTCGTGTTCCTGTTGGGAAAAGAATTCTCGTTCATCGGTATCGAGGAATATGTAGGAACCGTACACTTTTGGGGGTGACGGTGGAGAAAAAGTTCCATTTCTACACTTAATTCGAATTTCAACTTCGTGATATTGAAGACCGACAAGTGGTAGGGATTTAGTCCAGTCTTCGCTAAAAAAGAATGGAATCACGTAACTCCCTGTGGATGCATTATCACCTGCATCTTGAGTAGTTACGGCACATGTCGCCTTCGCTTGTGATTCATTGTATAACGTATTGTGTACGGTATTAATGAAAAGTGAATCCAGTTTTGTAACTTCCTGACCACCTATCCACAAGGAGAATTCGGTTGGAGAAGTATCATCCGATGTTCCATTCGCGGATTTAAAAAGCGAATGGTTGCTATTGTTACTGTTGATATTAGCATTTTCAATCCAGATGTAGCTTAAAAGATCACCCTTGGATCGAATTGGGATAGAAACTTCATTACTCGATTTGAATGTACCGATGTAATCGAGACGTTCTGGTTTAATAGAAAAATTAGTGTGACGTTTATAGTTTTGTCTGAAAAAAGAAACTTGGGGGTCGCCTGTGATATAGACATCTTGGGCACCGACCGATACGAGGTCAATCAAAGCAGCTGACATATTTATTAATATAGTATATTAAAAAAATTGAGCTATAACGTATTAAGAAATATGGTTGTTTTTCAAGCTCTTACATGGGAAGCAAATGATGACCAAGATGATAATAAGCACTTGGTAAGTATATTTGGTAAAACGCGGGATGGTAAATCTGTCTGTCTTACTACTGAATTTAAACCTTACTTTTACGTTAAACTCCCACGTCAAGATTCGAAATCATGGGCTTCTATATGGTACGATAAAATATGTAAACTATGTCCTGACTTTAATATCGAATATGATATAGTTATGTCAAAGGATGTATGGGGGTTTCAAAACAATCAGGAGTTTAGTTTCATGAAAATTATATTCGAAACTTTATCTGAACGTAGAACTACTTCGTATAAAATCAAGAAAACTTTACCTGGTGAAATTACAAAACTAAAGGTATTCGAGTCTAATTTAGATCCTGTCCTGAGATTAATGCACTTGAGTGGTATACAGTCTACTGGTTGGTTGGACTCGGGTGATGATTGTGAAGACAATAATATTGCAAACGTTGACATTGATAAATTCTGTCTGAATTGGGAAAATTTAAAACCGGTTGATAACCCCGAAACGGCACCTTTCGTTGTATCTTCCCTCGATATTGAATGTAATAGTTCCACTGGTAAGTTCCCTGATGCAAATATAGATGGGGACTGTTGTTTTCAGATCGCTGTATCTCTTTGTACATTCGGTAAAGATGTACCCTATGATAAGACCTGTTTCTGTTATAAAAAAACAGATGATGATTTAGAAGGCTGTAATATACTGAGTTATCCAAGTGAACGTGAAATGTTAGAAGCGTTTAGTGTTTATGTAAAAAAAATGGACATTGATATAATAACTGGCTGGAATATATTTGGTTTTGATTTGCATTATATTATTACTCGCGCTAAGAAGTTGAAGTGTAGTTCTAATTTTTTTAATATGAGCAAATTTCGGGAATATACGTGTAGTATAAAACCAAAGAAACTTTCTTCGAGTGCCCTGGGTGATAACGAACTCAAATTATTACCTTTGCCTGGTCGATTTGTTTTTGATTTATTTCATGAAGTAAAAAAGGGTTATAAACTTGATTCGTATAAACTTGATAACGTATCTAAATTATATTTGGGTGATAATAAAATAGACATGCCCGTTAAGGAAATGTTTGCGCGTTTTGTTGAAGAAGACCCTGTAAAATTACGAGAGGTCGCGGAATATTGCATAAAAGATACCTTATTACCACATAAACTTTTATCTAAGTTGTGTATACTTATAAACTTACTCGAGATGGCAAAAGCGACATGGGTACCTCTTTCTTACCTGGTAGAAAGAGGTCAGCAAATTAAAGTGTTTAGTCAACTTACTAAAAAAGCTAGGGAAATGGGTTACATTGTTCCAACAATTGCATGGGGTGAAGGTATGGTAGACGGATACGAAGGTGCAACCGTTCTCGACGCTCAAAAGGGTGCATATTACACACCTATAACTGCACTTGATTTCGAAGCGTTGTATCCTTCAATAATGATGGCACACAATCTGTGCTATTCAACACTCATAATGGATGCTAAGTATGAAAATAAGATTAATTATCCCGATTTGGAAATTGAAACCTTCGGTAAATTTAAATTTGTACAAAATGTACCCAGTTTATTACCAAGTATTTTACTCGAGTTGAAACAATTCAGAAAACAGGCTAAGAAAGACATGGCAAATTCGACGGGATCTCTTCAGCAGATGTATAATGGTAAACAATTGGCATATAAAGTATCCATGAACTCTGTTTATGGTTTCACGGGTGCATCCAAGGGTATGTTACCATGTGTACCAATTGCGTCTTCTGTAACTAGAAAGGGGAGAACGATGATTGATGATACAAAAAAGTACGTCGAGGAAAATTACCCGGGTGCAAAGGTAAGGTACGGTGATACCGATTCTGTTATGGTTGAATTTGATGTCGGTGAACGTAAGGGTGAAGAAGCTATAAAGTATAGTTGGGAACTTGGTGAACGCGCGGCGTCCGAATGTACACATTTATTTAAAAAACCAAACAATCTCGAACTTGAGAAAGTGTATTGTCCATATTTTTTGTATTCAAAGAAAAGGTATGCGGCGAAACTCTGGACACAAGGTAAAGATGGTAATATGAATATGGACTATATAGATGTTAAAGGTCTCCAATTAGTTAGAAGAGATAATACACCACATATGCGAGAGGTATGTAAAGAGTTACTTGACGTTATTTTAGAGAGTAGTGATACAGGTCCTCCTAAATCACTCGCCATGCAACGTGCAATAGAGTTATTGGAAGGTGAAGTACCTAACGAAAAACTAATACTTTCACAACAATTGAGTGATTCTTATAAATCAGAAAATCTATCACACGTCCAGGTTAGAAACAAGATGCGAGAAAGACAACCAGGGTCGGAACCACAATCGGGTGATCGTGTTCCATATATTCTTGTAAAAACCCATGATCCACGTGCAAAAGCTTATGAAAAAGCAGAAGATCCAAAATATGTCGAAGAAAATAATTTACCGGTAGATTACCCTTATTATTTTTTGAATAAGTTTTTGAATCCTGTTTGTGATTTAATAGAACCTTTATTTGAAAATGTTAAGGAAGAAATATTTGGAGAACTTATAACAAAAAATAAACCAGGTAAAAAAAATAAAAATGTAAATGATCCTAATCAGAGGAAAATTTCAGATATGTGGGCAAAGGTAGTTAAAAAATAAAAACGTTTAATTATAAGTATAGTTATGTATTTACCATTAAACATCAAAGAAGCTATAGATGAAAGTATAAAAATACATTCTAATAAAGTTCTTAGTAAAGTCTATATAAAACTTTTATTAAAGAGACCGCATATTGAAAGTCTCCTAGATTTTAAAACTGATGAAGTATGTCACAAAGATATTATATGTGATATATTAACGTTTAATACTATAAAACAAATTAAGAATGATATAGAAAAACAGTCAAATAAAATTATTTATTCGACCTTAGAATCGTGGTCAATAACTACTAATATACCTTTCAATACGATAAGAGATTGCTTAGACCATGATCCTATATGTAGAGGTATAAAAGGTGCAAATGGTAAAAATAACAAATACACGCGTGGTTGTTATTGTATGTCTCCCAAGCAAGAAGGTTGTGGTGATTACTGTAGCAACCATAAAAGTCAGAATATTTCCGTTGTCAATGGACAAGATACAAACAAAATAGTATTGAAAAATATGAAAACGTACGACGAGAATATTTCTGTAAAAGAAATAGACGATAATCCATTCGATTATTTATGAAAAATAGTTTAAAGTTTTAGGTGCATGTCTATAGAATATGAATAAATCTACTATATTATTACATTCTATAGACACTTTTTATAAACATGAAAATAATAGAGATATTCTTAATCAGATACTAAACAAATCTGGTGGTATATCATTGCGTAACCTCGAATGGTTTATTACAAACTATTGTAAAAAAAATAATTTATCATATAAAACGGGTGATGGTAAAATATTTAGTGTTCACTGTTCGTATAAATCTAGTTTAGATGGGTATAGTAAAAAATTATTTGATCCATTTTGTCGATCTTCAAAAATAGATTATACCATACCGGGTACAAATAATAAAATTAGTACAACTGTTGCACAGTTAAATTTTATTAGATGGTGTATAAAAAATAATATTATTGACTACATAAAAGAACATAAAAAACAATTATTTAATAAGCAAGTGACATGAAACCATTTTCAAAAGAAAATGTCTGATAACCAACATAATATATATGAAGGTTATATGTATCTGTAAGATCAGGAACCATTTTTACATCCAAAGTAGTTCTATTTGAACGTAACTGTGTAAAGTCCAAGCTTCCCGATGATTCCACATTAATCGGATTCATCGAGAATGCATACGTGTATATATTTCTGAACGGTCTAGATAAACGACTTGTAAACGGAACAGTGTATTTAAAATACTTATGATCACTATCTTGAATATTTGGTACATTTTCTCCATTTACGTGTATTTTAGCAGAATGCATGGGCGGGTGAAAGAATTCGTTTAGTATAGTATAAGTATCTTGTGTAGACATATTATACCTATTATGAAAAGTATATAAACCATCTACAGTTGTATTATCTTGACTCAGTTCTCGAGCTATAGTCTCGTTTTCAAATTTTTCTTTTCTAATAAACCAATTTAGTGTTTTAACGGGTATGTTTGCAACTATTTCAATTTTTTTATCAACTTCACCCGGGTTTATTTCTAATGTAGGGTGTTTTTTAACAATATCTGTTATAAAATTATATTTATTATTTTTAATGTAAACTTTTTCACTCGGGTCTATTGATATTTCTTCGGTAACTATATCGAAAGAATCTAATGATATATTACTTGGGTAATCCGTGAAAAAGGATTGTGGGTTAAACTCGATTTCGAATTCTATTTTTTGTTTGTGTATAGCACACAAGGGAAAATAAGGTCTATTTGGTTTATTTGTTTCGTATTCGTCACTTTCGTATTTTCGCGAAAAGAAAAATGGTATAGGTACGAAAACCTTTGATTTATTTCGTGATCGCTCAATGTTTGATATAGACGTATCTTCTGCGATATTTCTATTTATGGTATATCTTTTGGTTCTTTTTTCGGATTCATCAAGATATAATTCGTCATAAATAATACCCCAATCTGCGTGATACTTTTCAACTATCATTTCATCAACTCGCATTGTTATGGATTTAAATAAATGTCTTCCGACCTGATCTGTATAGTTATAATCTGGATTTGCACCTGAGTTATCAATTTTTAGTGTTGGTAATTCTAATGATATATACATATTAGATAGAAGATCACCCATATTTCTTGGATTTAAAGTGACTTTTATCGTTTTGTTAAACGGCCATGAAGGTGAAGCATCACCCGGTTTTATAACTTTAGTACTTTTATGAAACTTTGTAAAATTTGAATGTTGTTTTAAATTATATTTAAAGAAGGACTTTTCTGTATCATTTTCGATAAGGTAAGTATCTTGTTTTCCTATAGCATTTAAAGATATTATTGCTCCTGTATTCGGACCTGATACTGCGTCGCACATACTATTACATACGTATATATTTTTTAAATATCTTCTTCATAAAAAATTGGTATAGGTCTATCCTTATCATAGTTTTTTTTAACATATTTACACAATTTTTGAAACCAACTAGTGATATCTTTTTCGGATAAAGAAGGTACTTTGTTAAAATACTTAAACTGTCCACATTCGCGTCTGCGGAATTGTTCACACGTGATTTTTTTATTTTCATGTTTAAAACAACTATAACAGAGTTTTTGAGCTTTTAGTTTATAAACTTTATAAAAAATTACATTATTGTAACAAAATAACGGTGATATATTTTTTTTATAAAATCTAACTAAATCTCTTACCTGCCAATTATTACTTTTTACATAGGGTTGGAGTGGATTATCGCATATGTAACATCTACCTTTACATTTGATATTAATATACATAAAAGAAAAACAATTTATTCTTTTATGTACTATAATAAAGTTAGACAACCGGATGGAACTACTGTTATAGGTATAAATTATGAAGAAGAAAGACCAAGTGTGTTGGAAGTTTTACCCACTATCGGAAGTCAACAACAACCGCAACCTGAATACCAAATATTCAAATCGGATATTGTATATTGGTTGAATTTATTTATTGTTATAATCAGTATATATTATACACTTATATATGATAATATCATATCTATAGTTAACTGTTTAGCGTGTATATTACCATTACATAGCACACAAAATAATAATATTTACGGTATTATTGTGTACACAGTATATATTATGTTTACCATGTTATTAACAACATTTTTGGGTATATATGAATATATATGGTATTATTTTACGTGTAATGTTGTAATTATGTGTATTTTTTTAACCTCAGTTGCAAAATATGTAATACATGTTAGGAATCAAAACCAAACAATAAATCAACATGTTGTATGAAAAAAATGACTTAGATATTGCCAGAGGTTTATACAAAAACCAACCGGAAAAATGTGAACAATTTGTGAGAAGTATTCATAAGCTTAGAGAATCTCATAAAAAGTACAATGATAAACGAGAGAAAAGTAAAATAGTTTTTTTAGATATTGTTCCAGATAAACACATAGTAAATAGACATAAGAATATTACATGTCAGGCTATAACAATGAGTGGTAAACGATGTTCTTTTAAATCAACGTGTGGAATATATTGTAAAAAACATAATAATAGTCATAAAAAATAAATATATTGTTATAATAATAATGTTAGATCAGGAAACACTCAGACCCGTTATAATATCAATGGCACTTTACCTCGCTATATCACAAATTATCCCAGAAATTCTTAAAAAACCAACAAATATAGGACCCGTTGATGAAATTGTTGCCATGTTAATCGCCCAAAAGGGGTCACTCACTTCTGGCGCTATTCTCACTGGGCTCATTATCTTCATGACTAATTACATTAACGATGAATTCTTGTAAAACATTGTTTTTACACGTAAGCATTCGGGTTTTCGTATGATCCATATATCTTATTTTTTTATTGTAAGCATCTACCATAAATTCCATGAGTTGGTCTACATTGGGTTTTCCCCACTGCATACCTTCTTTGTATAAAAAATCATCCCTCGGTATTTCTTGTAAATCACATTTAATAGTATAAGGTGTTTTTATATATTCTTTTGCCCCACCATAATCTGTTATTATTACCGGTTTGTCTCTTATAGCAGATTCTACTGCACCCATACCAACACCTTCTGATGAAGAGAAGCTTACATAACAATCTGATTTACTATGTATATCTTCCATAACTTCGTCGGATACCAGGTCGTTTATAACAGTTACGTTTGGTAAGTTTATATTAACGGGTTGTTTACATGTAGCTTTAACAATTAATCTAGAGTCTGGTTTATTTAATCGTAAAAAACACTCTAATATTTTATTAAAATTTTTACGAGGATCATGTACATTACCTATATGGTAAAATGTATACGGTCTTTTATAAGGTATATGTGCGTGTATTACAAAAAAATGTTTATCTGGAAATTGCCTTTTAAAAATTTTTCTACAGTATTCACTCGGCACTGCAATTTTATCAAATAAATCAAAAAGATTACCGTAATCTTCGTGCACTGTTTCTGTTTCGCATACCGTCATACACGTTACATGTTTTACTTTTCTTTTAATTTCTGGTATTTTGTCTAACCAATACTTTACGGGAAGTGCGAATATAAATGCATATTCAGACTCTGGTATTTCATCGTGTATTTCTAAATATTTAGTATATTCATCAACGGGAAAAAGGTCCATGTATTTTTTACAGTGTTGACCTATTCCACTCAGGAGAGTTGGACCTATGAATAACATTTAGTATAAAGATAATATTTCTTTTATATATATTACGCGATGGACTCTGTCAGAGAAAAAATTGAACATGCTCTTCAACGACCAAAAATTCACAAAACTGAAATATATGGTATAATTAAAGAAATTGCCGACGCTATTAAGGCACCAGCTCCAGCTCCAGCTCCAGCTCCAGCTCCAGCTCCAGCACCAGCTCCAGCTCCAGCACCAGCACCAGCACCAGCACCAGCACCAGCACCAGCTCCAGCTCCAGCTCCAGCACCAGCTAAAAAAGCTGCTACACCAAAGAAAACACCAGCTAAAAAAGCTGCTACACCAAAGAAAACACCAGCTAAAAAGTCGGCTGCATCTGCATAGGCATCGGTTGTGAAACCTTGCGATTTAGTAAGTAATAACCACCACCCATAAACATTAAAAATATAAAAAGGTACATTAATGGAATTTTCTTTCTTTTTTCTCTTTCCATTTTTTCAATATCATTCTTATCTGGAAGTTTTTCGACATTTATGTTGAGTTCATCTATCTTACCGATAAGTTTATGCAAAGCCTCGAGAATCTGAACTTCTCTATTTATAGGTTTTTCTTTTACATCTATAGTTGTTATTTCAAGAACCATATACCACGCTGCATCAGGTTGTAAAGTAACGTAATCAGTGTCTTCCTGATACTCGTATAATTCAAAATTTAGTTTTTGTATAGATATGGGATTAAATAAGTTTGTTTGTCTTTGAAACCCTTTCCATTGTTTATCCCTAATGATAGTATGCGAACCATGATTGAAATGTCTTTCTAATGGTACTCTCGCTAAAACCTGACCATGTCTTTCATCGAGTATTTGTGCTCTTTTTGGTACATCTTCACATATAATATCAACGTATTTTGCAACGCTACTTACATGTGAATCAGAGTTCGGATTAGCTTGACCAACCTGCGTGATATAAAAATCAACTGGTTTCAGTCCACATACCTGCGACATTTCTTCTAAATGTAAATTTGATTCAAGTGTTAGATCTATAGAAAATGTATTATTTGAACCATTTACATATTTTGAATCTATTATAATGTATTGTACTTTTTTGGGTAAGTCCTGGAGTGAAACCATCTTGTATTTACAATATAAAAAAATAAACATAAATAATAACATGTTTTCGTTTTACTCTAGTATATCTCGCTTATTGGGTTCAAATACACAAACACTAAAATCAACGGAGTCCTATTTATCATTACATCCTAATACGATACACTCTGATATGATGTTATCATCGGAATTTTCGAGTAATAAAATTATATCAAAAAACGATAGCGGTGAAACTATTATTTTAGAATATTTAAAGCATGACAAAACATTCGATAAATATAGTCCTAAGTTTTTTAAATATAAATAAAGATTTAATAAACTTAATATACAAATGAAATGGATTACATCCACTTACACACACACGACTATAAAATCGCTTTCTGTCAAGCGACAAATGAACTCTGTGAAGACGTCCAAAGGATTATATGGGAAAAATCTCAAAAATATGAATACGAAAACCTTGTGTGTCCAGGAGCCCCGGAAAAACAATTACGAAATACACGATTCTCAAAAGAAAGACTCGAAACCTTGTCCAGAAAATGGAAAGAAAAATGGGGGGAACCAACTTTATCAACGTATGAAAACACTGGCATATGAAGAGTTTTGTTACACAGATTTTAAACGTGAAGAATACGATTCGTATTCATTGGTTTTATACAGAACAATGTTAAATGAATTAGAATACGAAAGGCGTAATTTGAAATATATAAATCTTTTCGGTGAAAAATGGAGAAAAATGTCTAGAAAACAAGATAATTTTACACACGAAGATAGATTAACTGAAATTCAAGTTCGTATATACGAATCAGTTACTCGATGCGAAGAATTTCTCGATAAAGAACGTAAATTTAAAAATAAATATTTTAATGACGAAAACATAGATATTGATTTAATGAATTAGATACTTAATGAATAAATTGTAATGTATATTAATTAATGTTAAATATAATAAATCCTGCGCAAAAAACACTTAGAATATCGTGTCCAACTAAAAGAAAAGAGGGTATATCTGAGTACGAACATATTAAGACGAAGATTAAAAAATCAACACTGAAATACGGTGTAGCAGTTTCGACTTACCATTTTATTTTTCATACACCAGTCGATGGTATATCTGCTACTATGGGTACTATAGCTTCTTGTATATACATAGATTCACTGTCTACGTATGTTGATAATATTGAAAGATTACCAGGTATAAATAAAAGATTACTGATACCCACACTTCTAGCTTTATCAGAATCCATGTGGAATTCATATGATTTGGGTTTTGATTTTAATATGGGTGCAACTTTATTCGGTTTTTTATCATATAAAATGGCTTTTTATCAAATTGTAGCTGAAGAGTTATTAATGAACGACGATGACCTAAGTGAGATCGACGAAATATAAAAATTAAATAAAAAAACAAAAATGTCTTTATTCTTTAATCTTTTAAAAACACACACTGAAATTGTTCAACTCAAAGATATGAACGAAGTCATGTCTAATGCCTTGGGTTTATTCGAACCTATTGACGTTGAAGTTTTTGCTCTTAAACCCAAACAAGGTTTTCCGACTGAACTTGGTAATAATACGTATCTCGGTTATGTTTGTTTGAGTAAGGTCAGCAATAGAGAGGATATTCGAATGATTCAATTTTATCATGAAAATAAGGGGTGTGAAGAAATTACATTACCTTTTTTAAATATGCTTGTGGATGAATTATCTCCTAAAGATGGATCAGTAGTAGATTACAGAGAAATGATAATTGTACCTTATGTTATCAGATCAGAAAGACGTATGTGGACTAAATATATGAAGAGATATTTTGAAGATATCGAATCTGGCGAAAAGTTTTTTTCAAAAAACAAAATACCAGAAAATGTTGACTGGGAATGTCTTTTACAAACGTTACCAAAAACAAAAATGGAAATTTAATCATACTTAAAAAATATAGACCTTTTAATGATATAACATGTCTAACAATCTTACACACGAACTTTTAAAAAACTGTACCTCGCTCGTAAAACTTTCTCACCTTAATGATTTATGTAGTAATTTGAACAATAAAACCTGTAATGTCTATGGTTTACGCGCAGAATTTGGATACCCCGAACATCTTATTCCTTCCAATAATAAAAATTATATCGCTTACATGGGAGTTTCAAAGAAAAAAATTGAAACAAGTTATGGACAGGCACATTTTACAACGTTTTCTTATGAACCCAAAATAAATGTTTGTGAATCTCCTGTCGGTGTTTTAGAACACATGTATGATATTTACGTAGAAGAAACCATCGAAAGTCTTTATAGAAATAAGTATAGAGAAGGTGAAAATTATTCGGTTGAACTGTTTCCTTCTAAAATAGAATACAAAGACATTGGGTATTGGAGATGGTTATTTCAAGAAGATTGGGGTGTTCATGATAAAATTTCAATGGACGACTTTATTGATGATTATGAAATCAAGAGCCATGTAAATTGGGATAATCTTTACGATATTCTTCCTAATAATATAGACGATGTAAACCGTACAAACGAATACTCAAGTGATGAAGAAAGTGAAATGCTTTCTGAATCTGAAACTGAAGTTGAAGAAGGTGAAATTGTAAGTGAATCGGAGTCCTAAGTTGAAATATAAAAACATAAAAACATAAAAATAAATGAGACCAAATTGTTGCTACCAACCCTGTTATTGTAGAGCTGGTAAGAACGGATTCTGCTTAAAACACAACGAAATTGCTGAAGTAATTGAAGCCTTACTTTTATTAAAAAATGAAGGAAACAACAAAGGAAAAGTATCCGGAATTGTACAAAATAAATAAGCACATGGTGAGTGTTTATAAAGAACGAGATTATTGGAAAGAAAAGTACATATTTCTGAAAGATGAATTTGATATTTATAAGATTGAAAAAATAGAAGAAAATTCAAAAAAAATAATTAAAAAAAATATAAGTTTTACGAAACGAAAAAATGTAACACAGTCGGTCAGAAATTATGCTATTGCCGCTAGATCTGAAGAACTGGGTATTAAAAACGTTTTTACTTACAAAAAACTCTTACATCTCGATCCGTGCGTGTCAAACGAGACTGAATTTTACAGGTCATATCTAGAAGAATTCCATTTAAAAAATAGAAAGTTTTAATATATACTATGACAACTACTACTCTACAAAAAATCATGAGCTTAGTTGATAATCACTCAGACGAAATACCTGAAGGTGATTATTTAGAAATTTGTAATACACTCCGTGATATTTCTAGAAATACTCGACGTGTTCGTACTTTACCAGTTAGATTAAGAGAAAACCCATTAGATACGATAGTTACTAAGTGTATGGGTTTCGTCCGCGAACGAAGGAGAATAAAGCGAGCCTTAAAAACGTGTAAAAAAAGATACCGTGTAACTAAAACTATTAAAAGCGAAGCACTCGAGGCATATTGTAACGCTTTAGACCTACCCCTTTGTGAAACTGTAGAAGAATTACAAGAACTTGGATACGCGAGTAATTCACACGATTTTTTTTTAGAATATTTAAGTTTTTCGAATGAATATAGACAGTGTCAAAGAGAAGCATATATACGTAATCTTGATTCCATTGAAAATGAAATGGAAATTGTAACTTCATTTATGCGTGTAAATCAGGGTATTATAGATACTTTTTATGAAATAAATCTAGACGTGAGTAACCTAAGTTAATTTTAATTTATTTTTTTTTAAAGAATATAAAAATGGAAGATCTTACTAATTTAATGCGTTTGATTGATTTAAATTCGACTAATATATCTGAGGGTCATTACCTTGAGATGTGTAATTCGATAAAAAAAATCCATGATATTATTTCACCCTCAAATTCAAGTTATGATTCGGAATCTGAAGATGATGATACTAATACTTTTATGTTGAGAGAAGTGATGAGTGATAGTACACTCAATTTCCCACCTGTTCCATTTGTACCTATACGAACAGAAAGGGGAAATAGATATAGATATTACGAACATGAATTACAGGATGCAGATGCAGATGCACCTTCAAATCAAATAAATGATGAAAACGATGATTTTCTCCTAGCAACACCTGACGAGGAAAATGAACTTCGTGATTTTGCTCTTGATAGAGCACATGGTTGGGAAAACGATCGAGAGGCGTTTGAAAATGATATGAGAATTCTTGAACAGGCGCAGAGAGAACACGATGAAAACGAATTACAAAAAATTAGACAACAAATTAGAGATACGGAGAAACTTATTACTAAAACAAAACCGAGACAAAGAATAACTGAAACTGTTCGAAAAGCTGCTATAAAAGAACGCGCGAACGAGATTGGTATTCGATTAAGAAGATATACTTTGGGATGTTTATTGGATGCAGGACACGACGTTGGTAACGCACGAGCTTTTTTCAAAAATTATTTGAATGATTATAACGAGGATATTGAATATAAACTGAAAGAATTGAATGATACCTTAGAAGATCTTATCGATAAAGGGCAGACTCTTCTAAGAAACATGAGTATTAATATGGAAATAGACTAATTTTAATTAAAATATCATTTTACACCATTTTTCGTTAATATTACCGAATGGCGAATACTCAAAAAGTAAATGTATGAGTGCGCCTGATATTATAAGTACACCCGTTCCCTTATATACATATTTCGTAAGACCCATAACTAAAACCTGTAACATGACACCGATAAGAAGTGCCTCTAATAATACTGAAGTAACAGCCCGCATTTTTTTATAATAGTATAATATAAAAAAATGGATGGTCAAGATTATGGTATTATATTAGCACTCCTAGGCATGATTGGTGCATTTGTATATTTTATAACCAGTCGCAAATCAGGGTACGTAATAGAAGAAAAATAATAATTAAATTTTAACATAAATATTATCTCATGGTATATAAAATGATAACTGATAGAAAGTTACTCATCATTTTATGTATTACTGTAGTTGTCTTGATGATCTCAAAATACATAACATCAGAAGGGTATGCATTGAAAACCAACGAAATAAAATTCGGTTGGCGAAACAAAACGACTGACGGTGTTACTAAATGGGTTATTAAGTTAACGGGTGGTAATAGTGACGGTAACCTTGTCGTGTTAGAAACTAAGGAAATAAAAAAAGAAGATGAGCCTGACTATTTCAAACCTTTTAAGAATAATGAAATTATATTTGATGGTAGAGATTTTGATTTGAGTACGGTAAAACAGGGTTTGAAAGTCGATGTTTATTATAACGAGGAATCAGAACCACTTATTACAAAAACGTTATATTTACAAAAAAACATGTTTAGTATTACCCTAGATCTTCTTACAAAACTAACAGAAACTGTTTTCTCGTTTAATCAATCAGATCACGATTTTCAGAACGGGTTTTATACTATAAAATCCAAAACGGGTACTAAAAAATTCATAATAAATGACCAAGATGAATTTGAGTTTTCAGATAAAACGTATAATGATAAAGAATGTTACGATATATTTTATTTACAAAAACTTCAAAGCTGGAGTAACGAGTTTTATTTAAGAAGTGCGAATAACAATAAATGGACAAAAACATTTAAAACATATGGAAGTTCTATTCCATATAACTATGGTAAACAAAAAATAGAATATTCTAAGGGAACAAAAAATTATTATACAAATCGTAAATTTTATAGAGACTTCTTTTACTCGAATGATGGTACTGGATTCAATAAAAAAGACAAGTTTGAAGCTATAAATACAGAGGATGGTTCTTGGCGAGATAATGCTCGTGTATATAAAATGGATGGAAATCATTTGTATAGAATGGAATCTGGAACACCAATAAAAATATCCGACGATGAAATTGTATTAACAAAAGTTACTAATACGTGTACTGTAACTCAAAAGGGGAAAGGGGAAAGTACCGAGTTTCAAAAAACTGTAGGGTGGTCTAACTCAATAGAAACATCAGAATGGAACGAATTTACTATACCCGTGGAGAAGAAAAACTACACCCAGAATAAAACGTGTGTGAAAGCATCAATAGACCAAGTTAAGGCATATGCTAATTCTGTAGGTACTCGTGTAGAAAACGATTCCTTCGTTGTTACCGCCAATGGCTTACAGACAAACAATGATGGTGATACCGTTGAAACCTTGTGTAAAAGAATTTTTTACACTACACCTAGGTTTGAAGAGAAAAAAAACGGAGACGCTGGAGAAGAGTTACCAGATTGGGGAACTGGGTGTAGACATAAAGGTAAGTACGATAGAAAGGGGAAAACTGAGGGATGTGAAGGTAAATTTAGCACGGCTGATTTATATTCAAGTCCACCATTCAGAGATTTAATCAAAGAATATCGCATGAAAGAATCTTGTTATAATGATAGTTGTAACTGGGGTATAGATTACGACGACGATAGTAATCCAAAATTTAAATATATAAAAGAATATGGTACTGACGTGTGTCCTAGAGATGATAAAATTAAAGCATTAAAAGATGCAATAGATGCACAGTGTGAAAAAATAACAGAAAAGGGACTTTGTTTAGCAGAGAAAACAAATGATGATACGTCGTCTAAAATTACAACTATACAAAATGATTTTGATACTAAAAAGGCAAAGGCAAAAATTTCAAGCCACAAGCCTACGAATCTCCTTTTCAATTATGATACTCTCTCGACCGACCAAAAATGGATAAGGGACCATTTACCAGACTTTAGTAAAAATTTTGATGAATCAATCTGTAACTGGCGAGGATCTGCTACGGAACCTGTAGTTGAGATTGATCCAAGGGCAGGTACGAAAGAAAAAGTTTGTGAACCAAAAACACGAGAAGAATTAGAAACAGTTTTAGAAGAAAAATCAAAGTACTATGCTAACTATGTCATGAGAAACAGTAATGATCGGATGGGTGTCAGAATTGATGAAGTATTAGACAGTGAAGTCGGAAACATTAAAACAAAATGTTCAGAAGCATCTGAGGACAAATGTCTTACATTTAAAAATACAGATTATAATAAAACGGGGACACGTACAACGGATAATAATTTTTTTGTAGAGCATGTTTATAAACAGAATGACAATAAAGTACATGAATTTGAGGTATGTAACTTGGTTGAATATGAATTTGGTGCGGACGGTGAACTTTTCAAAGTTTAATAAAAAGATGTTATGATATCAGGCTAATAGTAACTATATTTAAATCTCATAATATATAAAATGATTAATGGTAATAATCTAATTATCATTTTATGTATTATATTAATTGTATTAATTTACCTTTACTATAAAAAACATGAAAATTATACTATAGACTCTATAGACTTTTCATGGCGTAACGGTAAGGTTGACGGTGTTACTAAATGGATACTTGTTGGTGAATTTCCAAGTTTAGAAGGTGATGGTAAACGAACAATCACAAAAGAGTATACGGATCCATCTATATTAACGAATTATACTGATGTATCCGTAAATTTTTTAAAAGATACGTTATTTGATTATAAGATTTCAAGTGGAAACGTAAAATTAACATTATATTACAACGAGAAAGGAGTTAACAATGAAGTTGGGTACAAAGAGTTTACGGTAAATAAAGATGAAATTTCTTTAAAAAAGTCTCAAATTACAAAGGTCGAAGGACCTGAAATACAATGGCCTCCCAAAGGGGCTGATAACTTACCCGATGAAGGATGGTATCAGATAAAAGGTGGTTTTTTAAAGAGTAATTATTATGGTAGTTCTGTGAGTGACGATTACTATTATTACGTCGATGAAGATAATAAAGTAAAAACGGCGGGTAAAGATTGGTATTCCACTAACTATATTCCGGGTATAAGTATTAGTTGTTCGACTTTATTTTATTTAAGTTATAGAAATACATCAGAAAAACGTGGTAAAACCGGTGATTTTCAGTTACAAACGGTCATGGGTAAAACAATTGATAGTGATGCACTAAAATGGTGTATTATTGGTGAAGACAAATCTATAACGTGTTCGGCTGTGTCAAAACCAGACAAGGCTTCTTTTAAATTATATACCGAGAAGAGAGGGGAGGTGAAACGTTTAAGTTATACCCAATACACAACACAAACTGATTTTAACATAATTGGTAAAGATCCAACCGATGAAAATGAAGAATATTGTAAAGTTGGTAATGAGTCGAAATCTATGTATTATTGTAGAAACGATGCGGAATCATTTTTTGACAGAAGAAGTAAGTATCATAATACTAGCAGTGATATTACATGCGATGACGAAGATTACCCAATTAAGGAGTCTAATACAGTTATAGATTCTACACAAGGTAATAAAGGTAAACCTGTGTGTAATGTTTCTGAAACTAAGGATATTATTGAAGGCGTACGTTTTGTGAAATTTGATATAAATAATATTGATACGACTATAACCATGGATAAAATATACGAAGCACAAGATTTATTAGGTTTACCAAGACTTTATGATATTAGAAAAGTATCAGAAGCGGTTACTAACAAAATGACAGGTGCAAAAACTGATGATGAGAAGACTAAAATTGAAAATGCTAAAAAAATTTTACTCTCTATAAACGGATTTATGAATGGTTCGTGTGATCCGAAAACGTATAATACTAAAATTAAAGAAAAAGCAGCAACTGATAAAACTGAAGCTGACTACCTTGCTAAATACGGAAAAATTGTTGAAGGTAGGGATTTACCTATGGGTATAGAACAAGCACCTACATTTTACATACACGTACCACCTACTATAAAAGAAACAACTTTTGAATATAGAAATCAAGGTTCGAAATCTAAGATTATTGCCGACGAAAATAAACTAAAAATCGTAAATAATGCGGCGGGAACAAAAGCTGGTATATCTGGTAGTATTAATTTTCCACTTAAACTTGTTAATGAAGGTAAGGATCGTTCCATGGTTTTAGTTTTTTCAACTACACCCATTGTAGAAACAGAAAGATTAGTAACTGGTGATTTTGGAAACCTTTTTTATCCATCTTCCATAGAGAATAAAAAAGTAAAAGATTTATCCGTATTAGAAGGTGCTATAGGAATAGTGGATGGTAAACTAATAATTAGTGGAAAAAACACGGGACTTGTTGTCTCGAAAAGTGAATGGCACATTTTGATAATTACACAAAAAGTAATTATTGGAGAACAAAAGTCTTATGACAATGATGGCACTGGTGATATTGATCGCGATAGAACTCGAGAATTTATTAGAGAAACTTCGTACATTGCTAGTATAGGTGGTAAAAGAAATACTTATGTTCGGTATCCGGAATATACAACTAAAGTTAAACTTATAAGTGATAAGACTGTTTCAAACGGTAGTCCTTTATTTGAAGAACAGGAAACACAACTTATTGATGATACTCTAAATAAAGAAGATGATACACAACCTAAAATTTTTTATCCCGCTATACCAGAAAAAATTACTACAATTCAACCATGTAAAGGTGGGCTTATTTCATCTTTCGCGTATTTTGATGTAACCTTAACATCCGATGAAATTACTTTATTATCGGATTATTACAAAACAAAAAATTTAAATGCTGATGTATTAAAAACAGAAAATATATTTGGTAAATCACCTACGTTTAAAGATGATTCCAGTACTTGGACATGGGATAATGTTAATAAGAAGCTTAAATTAAATACAACTATTGAAAACCCAGATAAAACCGATAATTATTCCGTAATTATTTGTGATATGAAAGACAATTATACTGCTAACGAATTAAATTTAACTTTTCCGCTCATCCGTTCACCTTCGAATGTAAGAGATAATACACCCGTGAACAAGTTAAAATATAAAGTTCAATCCGTGTTAAAAATAGAAAAACAAACGGAGAAGGAAATAGAATTAATTACTGATTTGAGTGGGTTGTCGGTCGATGATCATGGATTCTTAGCTATTATTGCACCTCGATCGGAAAAAAATTTAGAAACTTCAAGTAGATTTCAGACTGGTAATGTGGGTGAACAATTATTCATTGAAGACGGTGTATTATACGCTAATTTTGTTAATGATTCTAAAATTATTACAACTACTGTTAAAAATTATCAAAGTGAAGCGGGTGCTAAATATAGATACGATATATATGCCGATGATAATTTTGCGGGTGTATTTAGCCAAGATCCAGATAAAAATAAATTTTCTATTAAATACTTAGGTTATTTGGAATATAGTGACCATAATCCTGATAATCTTGAATATGGGTACGTTCGAGAAGAAGTTAACGATAAAAATCAACCAGAAGTTGAGTCTCCCATAAAAATACCGATTTTTAACCAAACAACTAAAAAAATGGAATTAAGTGATAAAGAGTATAGTTTACCAGATAAAAAGGATGTTCCTAGATATACAGAAGATGACTCTTATCAGGCTTTAATGATACTAAACGGACCCACGGGATATAGGTGGTGGTCTCTTAATCGTAATAAAACTAATATCCCATCTAGCACACAGTTTAAAACAAATGGTAAGTACCCATACATCAAAGGTAATTCGAAAGTTTATAGTTACGATGGTTATCACAGATTCAAATGGGACGATGTTCTTAAAACTGAACCCCTGTTTACAATTTATTCGGATGCGAAAATTGGTAAGGGTATTATATTTGTTATTAAAGACGCAAGGTCTCACATGAATTTAACAGTTAAGGAAACGTTACAAAGTGATAATACGACTAAAGAAATATATAAAACGAATAACTATATTACATTTTCTAATAATAATCGCATAAGCGGCGGTCTACCGGAAGAGTATAATCAAAATGTTTCGGTTTCAGATTATGAAGACGGAGGGGTAGCAGAATCTGCTAGAAGATCTAAAGTAAGAGAAGATCACACAAACATGTGGAACAGTGTTAATACCAATTTAGCATCCGCCCGACATTTTTGGCAAATACTTCCATTTAATGTAGGTGAACCAGATTATAAAAGACCACCTTACGTAGCACCATCACCACCGGCTAATGTAGCAGCACTACCAACAACACCAGCTTATTTTTCGGAATCGGTAAAATTATCAAGTATAGAAAATGATGACCGTTCCTTTGAATTGGGTTCATCCCCATCCCCATCTTCATCTTTACCAGAAAGAAAACCTATTGAAACCCTATATCCCGTTAACGATATCGGTGATAATCCGGTAAGACCAGTTGATAAGAAAGATGGTAAAAAAGCGCACGAAGCTTTTAGACGTGGTCAGTATGGAAGTTCGGTATCTATAAGTGATAATATAATGGTTATTGGTGCACCAAATACGGGTAAAGGTAAGAAAATGTCTGTAAAGGTAAAAGACGGTACAACTAATGTTATAGAATTTGATGAAGATGGTAAACGTAAAGATGTACTTACCACAAAAGAAATTTACGAGTACCCGGACTCCGGTGCTGCTTTTATTATGAAAAGAGACAGCGAAGACGGTGAGTGGTACAATATCGGTATAGTTAGAGGTGGTAACAGTCGCGATAAAACGGGTTCAGCTGTTTCTGTTGATAAGGGTTACGTAGCGATAACATCTGTTGGTGATGAAGAAAATAGTCGCATTCCTGTGCCGCATATGAGTAGTTTTCAAAAAGATTCTGAAGGTATAATAATCTGGGCTACTGAAAATGTAGACGGTATCACTAACTCGTTACTTAAAAGTCCAAAAAAATATAAAACAGAGTATACCGATTCTGATAAAGAAAAAGAAAAATGGACCGATTATGTTAATAATGTTGATGGAAATGACGATGCATGGGGTAAAAATTCTAGAGAAAAGCTTAAAATCGATTATTATGGATTTATAGCTGAGAACGGTAGAAAAATTTACGCAGATAGAGATGGAGTTAGATATTTCGATGGAGAATACGAGTATATAGATGAAAATAGAACGTATTTTACAACGGAAGAGCGACGCGGGGAAACCTGGAAAATGAGATTAGAAAAATTACCATGGTCTGGTTCAAAACCATCAAGTTACAGCACTATTCAGGGTCATACAAGTTCAAACGGTATTAGATTAAGAAAAAGGGGTAATTTTATAATAAATTATGATAAAGAAGGAGAAGAACGATTTATCGAAGACGTAAACGGTGAACATCGTTATAGTATAGAATATTTACCGGAAGAAAAACAAAATGAGATTATTCTTGGTTATCAAAAAAATGTACTAGATAAGTACTATGATTACACAAAAACTCCATATAATGATAAAAAATTGACCTTTTTTGATCAATATACTATGAGGAATAAATACAAATTAACGTATATGTGGACCCCAACAGGTTCTGTTGGTTTTCTTCGTGTTATTAATAATAAAATTGAGTTTTTGGGGGACGTGCATATACCTGAATATAAACCAATGAATGAGATGGAAGGTTTTGGTACGAGTGTTTCAATTTGTGTTTTTAAGTCCGGATCTGTTTTTGCAGCAGTAGGTCAACCCTATTACAGTGATTGGAGAAATGATATGGTTCATATATATAGAAAAAGTCGAACGGGGAAAAAATTTGTTTTTATAAAAACACTATACGGTCCAAAAAATGCTAACTTTGGTGCCTCTGTTTCCATGTCGGAAGGTAAATTACTTGTAGGTGCTCCACTTGCAGATGGGGGTAAAGGTGCGGCTTATATTTATACCATGAACCCAAGTGATTATTACGATTGGGGTGATGGAAAAAAGATAGTACCCGGAGAAAACGATATCATAAAAGGAAGTTGGGATGAATTGAGTATTTCTCTCGAAGAAGGCGATAATTTTGGTGAAAGTGTATCTCTTAGTAATAACGTAATGGCTATAGGTGCTCCAGGTAAAACAGTATATAGAAAAGACAGAAAAACTAGTTTGTTTAATACAGAATATGATAAGCTAGAAGAAATAGGGTCTGTATATATTTATGATAAATTAAAAGATCAACCAGGTAAATGGGCACAAAGTATTATTATGCCACATTTTTATTATTCTCCATTTGATTTAACTACAGAATCAGAAATTGTGAATGGGAAAAGTGAAACGCGAAAGTCAGGGGGGTTTGGTTTTGAACAAACGTACCTAGATAAAAACGATAAATATAACGATGATGAAGATTATGTTACGTGGCAAAATCGTTCTGATTATGACAGTAGTTTTGGATCGAACGATCCTAGAAATATGAGGTTTGGTAGTTCGGTTTCTATTGATAATAATAAATTGGCTGTTGGTGCACCATACGAAGTAACATACTATAAGGAAAACGATGGTAAAAATTCGGCTGGAAAAAGTAATACGGGTTCAGTCTCGTCGTATACGCGCAACTGGCGTACGGGTGTATGGACACTGGTTCAAGAGTATCAAGATGTACTTGGACAAGCTGAATCTTTAGAAACAAAATCTAGATTCGGTACATCCGTGGATGTAGATAGCGCGGGTAATCAGATAGCGGTTGGGGTACCTGGGTACACGCCATTTTATAATAGAAAAGAAAACACTGGTCGTGCTATGGTTTATAGTCACGATAATGATTCAAATCAAGATCTTATAGCGGGTCGAAAATTGTGTAATTCGATGGTGAGATTTGTTGATAAAGATAATAGAACAGAATTTGCAAACAAACTTGGTCCTTGGGAGAATGTTGGACGTAGTTCTATTTCTGCAGGAAAAAGTAATATCTTAAAAAACAATGAACGTGTAGGTGTAATTGATGATGAAGCTGAATATATGACCATAAATGCTGTTAGTAGTGGTTCACTGCTTAATCCTGCCGCTTCATGTGAAAACGTGATGCCAGGTCCACCACCTGTACCAACATTTAATCAAGAACTATCTGCTATAGATAAAAGTGTTACCATTAAATTTACAGATATTACGAACGCACACGAATCGTATACGTTACAAATTGAACGCGAAGATGGGACTGTTTTAAAAACAAAAAAATTAAACGTAGGAGATACTTCAATTACATTATCATACCAAGAATCTTCGTACGCAACGTATAAATATGTTATTAAACTAATTTATGAAGATGACATAATATCGACAAGTATAAACTCGTTAGAAGTTAAGCCACCTCAGTATACACCCCCGAGTCAAAGTAGTGGTGGCAGAGGTGGTGGATACGGTGGCAGAGGCGGTGGATACGGTGGCAGAGGCGGTGGATACGGTGGCAGAGGCGGTGGATACGGTGGTAGTCCACCTCCTCCTCCACCTCCACCTCCTCCTCCAAGACGAGGTGGTCAGTAAGATACATAATTTTAAAATAAAAATAAATAGTAATAATAGAAAAAGATGATTTTGATTCTTATTATGTGTTGTTGTTTACTTTCAATAGTAATTGCGGGTGCATATTTTTATAAAAACCGTGGTGAATTTACAGCTGAAATAACACCTATGAATCTTATAGAAACTTATAATCCCGCCGAAGCTTCAGGGCGATCAGGTGCTGTTAATGTTGATGATTATACAGCCTTATCTAAAAACGTTGATGTTGGTATAAAATTTGAAAATACAGAAGACGGTTTAGACTTGGATGAAATAATTGCTCGTCGATACATAGGAGATGAGAAAAAACAGGAAAAAACTATTAAAAAAACCGACGAACCAAAAATGTTTAAAAAGAACGCAGTCAGTAAGATTGTTTTTAGTGGTATAGATAGTGAAGGTATTAATGCAGTTGGTGACAATAAAGTCAGACTTTTTTATAAACAAAAACTTACGGGTGTTGAGATGGAATTAACACCTAAAGATATAGCCGCGATACCAGTTACTGAAGAAGAGTTGACAGAAACACTTGGTTTACAAGAAAAGAAAGTCACTTTGTTAGAACCAACACTTTCGAAAGATGACGATAAAAAAGCTGAAATTACGAGTGAATTTTTGAATAAAGGGTACTATATGTTTTTTGATGGTGCCGGTAAAATTGAAAATTTGGTTACAGGACTTGATGATGATACAAGGGTTACGATTATACCTGCTACTCAAGGCGGTGATAATTCCAAATTTAAAATTAAGATAAAAGGTGGTGATAGTGGTAATGATAAATTTTTTGCATACACGGATACTGATGTTACTTTACCACGCGAAGTTGGTCTTTCGGAAGATAGTACTAAATCTATAGTATGGGAATTACTAGAAAGTTCAAAACCTGATTATATACGTCTTAGCCCTACGGGTACGAATGATGAAGGTGAAGAATTCCTTATGTACGATATGCGAGATAAGGTGGATTCGAGTAATCACAAATTAGTGGTTGAAAATATTGTAAATATGACAGGTCTTGAATATAAATGTAATTATCAATCTATGGATATTTTGTTATCCGAATATGAAAGTTCGAGTACATTTACCCCGTGTGTAAACGAATAATTCACACATTTTTACTTTTTATCGAGGTAAACATGTTTGGAATAAAAATAAAAATGTATAATATAAATAAACATGGAAAACAAATATATTTACGGTGCTGTTGCACTTCTTGTTATTCTTGTTATTCTATTTTTGATTATGAGAAAAAAAGGAAGTGATTCATCTACTTCTACCGATGATAAGAGGGATACAGTCGGACCAACCATCGAGGTTGGTAATTTACAGGCTACTCAAAACCCGGATAAATCTGATAATACGACTGAGAAGACTTCATCGTATATTATTCGAGCGAGTGAGGGGTACGCAGAGGAAGGTGATTTTGATGATAAGGAACTTTCTAAGAATATTCAATTAAGTTTAACGTGGAATAACGGCGGTGGTTTTGACGACGTTGAAAAAATTATAGTTAAATGGGAACAGCAAGTACCTGATGATGATGATGCTACTAAAACTAAAAATGAGGTAAGAATGACAGAAACAATAATTAAAGGTACTGATACTATTACATATTTTACACAATATTCATCTAATCTTAGTCATACATTTACCGCGAATATGAAAAACCCAGTGGGTGATAACGCAGCACTGCCAGTAGACGACGATAAAAAGTTTAGTGCCGTTGGTACAAATATGATTCACGTTTACTATATTGACAAGGACAAGAATGAAGTTAGATTAACACCCGAGGATGTACAAACGTATGTTGTTACGGTCGACGATCTTTCTGCAACAAAAGATTTATTATCTGCTAAGACGTATATTTACAAACCTACAACTGGTGGTGCAACTATATCTGCGACTATAACTGATAACGAGTACTACCTGTATAGCGTCGGAATTAAAGAAGATATAATTAAACATATTGATCCTACAAAATCTGGTAAAATTGTTATATTACCTGAAGGCGAAAATGCGGATAATGATATTGTTCGCTTAAGAGTGAAGTTGGACAATGATGTTAAAAAATATTTTCTTAAAAGGGCAACTGAAACTGGTCTAATATCAATTGTGGAAACAGGTGATAGGACGACTTTTGATGAATCGTATAAATTTTCAACTGTTGTTGGTAAAGACAATGATCATATACGATTTAGACGAACGGGGGATAATCATAAAGACAAATTCATGATGGTTGATTTTAAGGATGCTGATAAAAAATTAAAAATTAAAAATTATACTTCAATCGATGATTTGTGTACAAACAATTCTCTTGATTTTATACTTTCTAAAGATAAAATTGACAATAGAGCTGCTAATTGCACAGAATAAGAATAGGACTTAAAGAACACCCAAGTTGAAAATATATAAAGTAAAAAACAATTATTATAATAAAATGACTACTGTATCTACTAATAAAAATATTGACGTCATTCGTGATAACAACGTCTTGATGGAATACGTTGGTAAAAATACAAATGAATTAAAGCAAATGCTTTTAAAATTTATGGGGGAATCTGAACGAAGAGACTCCGAATCGGCAAAAATGATTACTCTTTTAACCAATGAAGTTAATGTTTTGAAAGAAGAATATACCAAGACTAATATATTGCTTGACAGTATGAAAGATAAACTTGAAAAATACGAACCTACCAAACGTGTTTCGAAGAAATCCAGGGACGATTCTACACGGGTTCAATGTTCGTGTATGACAACTAAAGGTACACAGTGTACACGATTTGTTTACGGTGGTGAAACCGTGTGTGTGATGCATAAAAGAATGCAAAACAAAAACGATTTAAATAATAAACCTGTTGAAAGTGAAGTCGTTGAAAGTGTGGATGTTGTGAAAGATACAAAAGAAAATTCTAATGTTAAAAAAGGGGGGAAAAGAGGGAAAAAACCGAGTCTTAAAAAAACTAAAGATCCCCCACCTATGCATAACCACGAACCGGGTGAAAAACCTACACACCCATGTTCTTTGTGTGAATCTCACGGTGATATATTTGATCCAACTTTACCTGACCATGAATTTACGGGAACAGTTGTCGATGGTAAAACATTAGAGGAACGCTTAAGAATTGCTATAGAGGAGGAGGAACAGGAAAGTAATCTTACCTCAAATACACACACTACTACAAGTGTTAAACCTGAAAAAAAGTCATGGGCTGACATGGCAGATGAAGATGATGATATTATTTAAAACGGCGAATACGTTATATACTTTTTAAAATTTAAATCGATACCTCTTTAAAAAATTATAGTTTTTTAAACAGTTATATTTTAATAAAATTAATTTTTACTTTTTTCTTAAATTTTTGTTTTAACACCTTGTACAAATGGGTTTAAATTAATGATAGATTGCATTTTTTTACGTTCCAAAACACCCGCTACACACAATTCCTGCCATTGGTGTAATGAGATTTTGGAATCTTTTAATTCCTTCATAGTTTTTTCACTTTTTGTTAATATTCTTTCATCTAGTTTTTCGTCGGCAGCTCTCATGAGATAGAATGTCATCGCTGTTATATCACTGTCTGTAAACGTCTCCTTACTTTCATCACTGTTTATACTATCCGAATCGGATTTACCCAAATATGTTTTGGAGAAACAATCCTTAACAAGTTTTCTGAGTTCTTCAAAGTCTAAATCACCTTCACCACTTTCGTCGGCTTCTTTGAATACCCTTGACGCAACACATGCTTGTGCGGCATATTGTGCAGCTTCCTTAGCAACGTCAAACTCTTCTTGTATAATACTTTTGTATATCGGTGACTTTTCTTTCATCAAGTATTTAGCAATAAATCCAACAACTGATGAAGCGACACCCAAAAGAACCAAACCTGAAGTCAATTGGAGTAAAACAAATACGTAATTGACTTCACCCACCAAACCACTTTGTTGAATATCGATTAAAATACCGTACCGGTAGAAGTCTGTATATATACCATTTGGTTGTCCCGTTGTTAAATTAACAGGGTTGTTTATATCAAAAATTGTGGTGTTTGGTAACTGTTTATAGTATATTTCATTACCTTTCGAAAACCATCCCAATTTTGGTTCAACATTAACTATGGCATATATATCTTTTTTACCTATATTCGTTTTATCTGTGTGTAAGTGATAATTATGATATTTAATTTTAATGTTCAATCTTACACCACTTGTTCTTACGTATGGGTAATTATCAATATCCTGTCCAGCTCCATTAAATCCCGATACTTGTGTCGCCGCACCTTCAGATACTTGTTCGTTTAATGGTTTATCAAGATCAATACCCGCTATATCTAACCATTCAGACATTTTTAAACGTACGGAACTACCTTCTTCGAATGTATATAAATTTTCATCCGAACCCGGTTTTCGGATATACGTTACCGGTTTGGGACCAGAATCTACAGAAGAGTCGTAATAGTGGTTGAACGCAAAAATACTATCCTCTATACCCGTTGATAGGAAGTTTGCTGACGTGGAGTGTATGCATTGATCCATTTCTTCTATACATTCTTCTATACCATTGGGTTCTTTTAAACACCCCGTATCTGGTGTACTGTATCTCTGTTTGAGTGTTTGTGATATATGTGTGGTGAAAAACATTACGTTACCGGATGGTAATTTTGAAATCAATTCTGCACCCGCGTAATATACACAAATTGGTACTTTGTAATACCAATCCACAGAATAGTTAAATGCATATGAAACGAGGTTATTACAAAAAGATTGTTGTCCATTGTATATACTTACCTGTTTATCAGTGTATTCCGTACCACCTAAACCCCATGAGCTTACAACACCAGTTGGTACTTCACTTTCGATATATGTTTTTTGGTCAAATAACGAATATATGACCCATGATATTACACATAACTGAAGAAACATGTTCATTAGGGCAAGTTTCCAATCTCGTAAAACTGTTACTTTCTCTGTCCTGTATGTCATTGACATGATATTTCTCCTGACCCATCTGGTTATGGGGTTCAATCTAGATTCTATTTTCGGCATTTTATATATACATAGATTAAATTTACGTTTAAATTATGGTATAAAAATCTATGTCTATTTCAAACGTAAATAAAAAATAAATAAAGGTTTGAAATAGGTTATGCTTTGTAATAACCACAAGATTAACCCTTTTTATACCCTAAAGAATACATAATTTATACTTATAAAACACGAAAAAACAAAAATATCAGGCGAATTATTTTCTTAGCTATATATTGAGAGTAAAAAATGCATAATATACCCCAAATAGCCTCTATAGATTAGGTATCATATAGACATAGCTCCTCTATAGGGTTTATTAGGGCTATTTCTGGACCAAAATTAGCCCAATTTTTTGTCTTGATAAATCAAGACTGGTGCGTAGCACCAGGTACGTA
>Ga0209714_1000305_pt1 | contig 31284 bp, 25 predicted proteins | sample COGITO_mtgs_1104_5_FD_185517 | JGI IMG/M metagenome (GOLD analysis project Ga0209714, IMG submission 185517) | Pelagic marine microbial communities from North Sea - COGITO_mtgs_110414 (SPAdes) (version 2) | ecosystem: Environmental > Aquatic > Marine > Epipelagic ...
GGTTGAAGCCCAATTCAGATGCCCCTGAATTTCCTTTTTACCTTCAGTGGTATCACTATTGCGAGGGCATGGTTATGCCTCCCATGAATCAAATTGTTGTTCAAACAATTTTATTGCCTGCTGATCGAAGAGATGAGGCTGTGTTAAATCAAGCTAAGAAATTACTGTCCAAAGCACTTGCCCCAGTGAATGATGCTCTTGCTGGTAAAGATTATTTAATTGGAGATTTCTCTGCTGCAGATTTGATGCTTGGACACTCATGCTTTATGGCTAATAGATTGGGCTGCGTCACTGATGATATGCAAAACATTAAAGATTATGTCGCTAGAATTGATGCCAGGCCTGCATTCAAAAAAGCTATCACCATGGGAGAGTAAGAATGGAAGTCAAAAATAGTGTAATACCTAACAAGGATCAAATGGATGAATTTTTAGAGGGAGACATTGAGTCACCTATATCAATGGTGAATCTGCTTAAATTTAAAGAAAAGGCTGAGTATGAAGACGGCAGAGACACTAATTTATCAGGGAAAGAGGCTTACATGATTTATGGAATAGAAGTGCAAGAGCATCTTAAAAAAGTTGGTGGTGAGATGGTCTTTGGCGGCGAAATCAGTCGATTGATGTTGGGCGAGGTAGAAGACCTTTGGGACAACGTGGCAGTCGCAAGATATCCCAGTAGAACAGCCATGCTAGAGATGATGATGGATCCAGATTATCAAGAAAGTGAGAAACATCGATCTGCTGGACTGCTTGGGCAACTAAATATTGAAACAAAAGAAGGAGCTATGTAGTGCTCAATAAAATTTTCCCTCCCATGGCTGACAATAACTTTAGCGGCCATGTAATAGCCTTCTGGGGGTTTATTCTTTTTACAGGAATTATGACTTGGCGATCAATCGTTCATATGCTGTTTGAGAAATATGGATTTCATGAAATAGGAAATTTTATACCCATTGAAGGTGACCCTGATCCTATGCTGCTGATCTATAGATTTTTTTCTCTTTGGGGTTTTGCGCAGTTAATATTTTGTTTAGTTTGCTGGGTTGTAATCTTTCGGTACAGAGCACTCATTCCATTAATGTATTTACTGTGGTTATTTGAGTGGAGCTTTAGAACATTTGGATATCCTTTAATAAGGGAAGACATAACTATTCAAGGAATTTATACCCTTAGTGCCACTCCTGGTGCGGTTGGCGCTCCTTATGTCACCTTTTTTTTAATTATACTTTTCAGTCTTTCGCTAAGACAAAAAAAATAACATTAGGACAATACCATGAACCAATTCCAAACTTTAAAATCTGATTTAACTCAATCAAGAATTATAGATATTGATTCCCCTGCCATCGATAATGGTGAAATTGCTGTCAGGATTGAAAGTTATGCTTTTACAGCTAATAACGTTACTTATGGCGTAGCGGGAGACACTATTGGATATTGGAAATTTTTCCCAGCAGGACTTGATGAAAATAATGAATGGGGGTGTATACCTATGTGGGGATTTGCAGAAATTACTCACTCAAAAATCAAAGGTTTGAATCTTGGAGAACGAATCTTTGGCTATTTTCCAGCTGCAGACTCATTAATTTTAAGCCCAATTAAAATCTCTGATCAAAGTTTTAGTGATGGCAAAGAACATCGTAAAGAACTCCCGCCTGTTTACAATAATTATGTCAGACTTGCCGGAGATCAAAACTATGATTCAGCGATGGATGAAGTCAGAGCACTTTTATTTCCACTTCATATTACGGCCTTTTGTTTGTGCGACTCTCTAGCAGAAGATTCATATCTTGGAGCATCTCAGATAATTATTGTCAGTGCCTCAAGCAAAACAGCAATTGGTCTGGGTCAAGGTTTAGCTGATACTGATAACCCACCAAAAATTGTCGGATTAACATCTGCCGGCAATGCTAAATTTGTAGAAAGTTTGGGCTGTTACGATGAGGTGATTTCTTACGATGAGCTTAGTAATGTAGATTATTCAGCAGCTTCTGTGATGGTTGACATGGCTGGCAACAGAGAAATACTAGGAACCCTTCACGGAGAGCTTGGAGATAACATGCTTAAGTGCCTCACTGTCGGCATGACACACTGGGATAATGAGACCACTGCAGAGGATGCTTTAGGTCAGGCAATGCTAAGAGATAGAACCGAATTCTTTTTTGCTCCAGCTCACATTCAAAAGAGAATTGGAGACTGGGGGCATGATGGTTATGCTGAAAAAACAAATTCCTTCATGACTGCCAGAGCACTACAAAGCAAAGATTGGATGCAGGTCAAAGAGATTTCTGGGTTAGAGAATTTTACTAGCACTTATGAAGATGTGGTTGCAGGAAAGATCAATCCAAATGAAGGCATTATTGTCAATCTTAAAAAATAATTAAAAGGAGAGAAGAATGAAAAATGTATTAAGAGTTGTCGCAGGCCTTTTTGGGGTCTTATTTTTAATAAACGGACTGCAGTGGATTATTGCTCCTGCAAGTATTGCAGCGCAATTAGGTATGCCCTTATTAGAAGGAGTTGGGCTGAGTACTCAAATTGGTGATATGGGAAGTTTCTTTATAACTGTAGGTGCTATGACACTAATTGGAGCCCTCACGCAAACTCGTCATTGGTTTTACGCACCTTCAATGTTATTGCTGGTGGCAGCTTTATATAGAACTCTTTCTGTTGCCATGTACGGAGCACCATTTGTAATGTCAGCAATTGTCATTGAGGTAGTTGTAGGTTTATTTTTAATTTTTGCTAGCTCAAGAATTTCAACCAAGGATTAATATTATGAAACTTCTTAAATATATATCAATTGCTGCTGCCATAGGCTTTATTTTGGTCTCTATTTTAACAAGAGTTCCCGCTGTTCAAGATCGTATGATGTTTGGCTTTATTCAAAGCTTAGGTAGTTCAACTGCTGATCTTAACGACGATTCATTATCTGCTGTTGTGTGTGGTTCTCGATCTCCAATCCCATCTCCTGGAAGAGCGCAAACATGCATCTTAGTTAATGCAGGTGGGAATTATTATGTTGTTGATATTGGAGACGGCAGCGCAGCAAATCTCAATAATTGGAGGATAGATCCTAATAAAATTCGAGCTACCTTATTAACTCACCTTCACTCAGACCACATCTCAGATCTTGCAGATCTGCATCTAATGACATGGATTAATTCAGCACATACAAAACCTATGGATGTTTATGGCCCTGAAGGTGTTCAATTAGTTACTCAAGGTTTTGAGGATGCCTATCAGCTAGATTACCAGTATAGGTATGAGCATCATGGTGATGAGGTTGCTCCTATAGATATCGCTGGCTTTAACCCTCACCCAATTGATTTATCTAATCCTGTGATCATTAATGAGAATGGTTTGACGGTTACAGCTTTTAAGGTTCCTCATGATCCAGTTGAACCAGCTTTAGGTTATAGATTCGATTATAAGGGACGTTCAATGGTTATAAGCGGAGATACAAGATATAGCAAGAATTTAATAACATTTTCTAAAGATGCAGATGTGCTGTTTCATGAGGCTCAAGCAAATCATCAATTAGATATTATGAAAGAGGCTTTAGCAGGCAATAAAGGGCTGGTGAAAGTGTTAGATGATATCGTGACTTACCATACAACTCCAATTGAAGCAGCTCAAGCAGCTAATTTGGCCAATGTTGATCACTTAATTTTTTATCATTTAACTCCAGCGCCTAGAAATAATTTAATGGAGAGAATGTTTTTTCGAGGAGTAAATGACATCAGGAAAGATTGGAGTGCAGCCAAAGATGGCACTATGGTTATTTTGCCATTAGACTCTGATGACATAATAATTACCGAGATAGATTAATGGATGTCAAAAACAAACGAGTTGTTGTCACTGGTGCAGCTAGCGGTATTGGTAAAGCTCTATGTGAAGCTTTTCACCAAGCCGAAGCCAAAACAGTTATTGCTGTAGACATGAATTTAGAGGGTGCTCAAGATACAGCTGATTCAGTCAATGGCATTGCTGTTCAAGCGAACGTTGGCAATGAAGAAGAAATTATTAATGTCATTCAAAAGGCAGATGAGCATGCTGGTGGCACAGATATTTTCTGTTCCAATGCTGGGATTGGAGGTGTACCAGGATTTTTTGAAGTAGGGGCATCAGATTGGCAGAATATTTGGGATGTAAATGTTCAATCTCATATCTTCGCAGCCAAACATGTACTTCCTCAAATGATTGAGCGAGGGGAAGGCTATTTGGTGAACACATCTTCCGCCGCAGGTTTACTCACACAGCTTGGAGCTGCAGGTTACTCAGTGACCAAGGCAGCAGCAGTCAGCTTTGCTGAATGGATTAAGATTACCTACGGAGAAAAAGGAATCGGTGTCTCATGTTTATGTCCTCAGGCTGTGAGAACCGCCATGACAGCTCAGGGTCCAGGCGTAGCTGGCGTTGATGGAATGATGGAGCCAGATGTAGTTGCGCAAGAGGTTCTAAAATGCATTGCGGAAGAGACATTCTTAATTCTTCCCCACACTGAAGTTGCTGAATATGTTTCGAGAAAAGGCAATGACAGAGATAGATGGATTTCAGGCATGCAAAGACTTCAGAAACAATACGAAGATTTTTTAACCCCAGTGGACATGAAATAAGTAGGAGAGAACATGAAAACAAAAATTACAGAATTATTTGGTATAGAGCATCCAATCATTCAAGGTGGAATGCACCATGTTGGCTTCGCTGAATTAGCTGCAGCAGTATCTAACGCAGGTGGGCTTGGAACTATTACGGGTTTAACTCAGGGTACTCCAGAAAAATTAGCTAATGAGATTGCACGTTGCCAAGAGATGACAGATAAGCCTTTTGCTGTGAACTTAACTTTCTTGCCCTCACTGACTCCTCCTGATTATCCAGGCTTAGTGCAGGTTATTATTGATGCAGGAGTTCCAATTGTTGAAACAGCCGGCAGAAATCCAGCCGAGTATTTACCAGCTCTCAAAGAGGCTGGAATTAAAGTGATCCATAAATGCACTTCAGTTAGACACTCTCTTAAAGCTCAATCTATTGGATGTGATGCGGTATCTGTCGATGGTTTTGAATGTGGTGGGCATCCAGGTGAGGATGATATACCTAATTTTATTCTTTTACCTCGTGCTGCAGATGAGCTTGAAATTCCTTTTGTTGCCTCTGGTGGCATGGCAGATGCAAGAAGTTTAGTTGCAGCAATGGCCCTTGGAGCGGAAGGTATAAACATGGGCACTAGATTTATTGCGACGCAAGATGCCCCAGTACATCAGAATGTAAAAGATGCAATTGTGAATGCTAGCGAATTAGATACTCGCCTAATTATGCGTTCTTTAACTAACACAGAGAGAGTATTAAACAACGATGCTGTTGAACGTCTCATGGAAAAAGAAAAAGCTCTTGGCGACAAGTTAAGATTTGAAGATATTGTTGATGAAGTGGCTGGGGTTTACCCAAAAATTATGCATGAGGGCACGATGGAAGTAGGAGCTTGGTCATGCGGCATGGTTGCAGGATTAGTTAGCGATATACCTACCGTTAAAGACTTAATTGACTCCATTATGACTGAGGCTGATAGCATTATTAATCAAAGGTTAAGTAACTTTTGATTCTCTTTTCTCAGCAACCTAAGGATCTATTCCATCAAGCTAGATTAGCCAAAGATAGATAAATATGTTGAAAGCTTTTAGAAATTTTATGAGTAGGCGAACGATGAGCGCCAAAATTAGAAATCAAGTTATGAAGACTTTTTCTAGTTATAAAATTTTAAAAGATGTCCGTAAAAAAGCTGAAGCTGCAAGACAGGATGAGAATAGACCTCATGAGATATTATATTTTCATAAGGTTGATGATCCATATTCTCATCTCACAATACACTCTATTGAAAAATTAAAATCTTCCTTTGATATTATTCTTAAACCAATTTTGGTTGGAGAAGAAAATCTTGAAGCTGTCCATGAACCTAGCTTATACAACACTTATTGTTTGCAAGATGTGAAACGAATAGCGCCTTTTTACAACATTGATTTTACGGCTGATAAATCTCCTGCAAAAGATATGATAGAAATAGCTAACTCAATTTTAACTTCAGTAAATGCCGAAGATTTCGGTGAGATAGCTATCCAAGTAAGTTGTGCTTTATGGAGTGGAGATGCTGCTGCGCTCGATGAATTATCCTCTACTTATTATGCAACTAAGGCTGAGGTAAAAGAGAATTTAAAGCAGGGCAATAAAACTAGAAATGCTAAAGGCTATTATTTTGGATCTGCATTTTATTACGAGAAAGAATTGTATTGGGGCGTGGATCGCTTACCTTATTTAGAGAAAAGACTGGTTGAGTTAGGAGTAAAACATCCTCAAGCCAGTAATTATGTATGCGCACCAGAATTGAAAGCCCCAAGACAACTAAAGTTAGATAAAAAAGTAAATTTGTATTACTACCCATCTTTAAATAGCCCATATACTTTTGTTAGCACTAAGAGAGTTCGACAAATCAGAGAAGATTATCCTGTACATCTAATTACCAAGCCTGTTTTGCCAATGCTGATGCGTATGATGAATATCCCAAATTATAAAGCTAAATATATTATCTCTGATGCTGCTAGAGAGGGACGTAAGCATGGTCATGAAATGAAATCTGTCTATTCTCCCATTGGAAAACCGGCTCGGAAGTCTTACTCACTCTTTCCAGTCATTAATGATGCGGGTAAGGGGTTTGAGTATATCGAAGGCTTGTTAAAAGCGTCTTTTCAAGATGGAATAAACATAGGCGATGAAAAATTTTTAGAAAACTTGGTTACTGAGCTTGAACTAGATTGGTCAATCATCAAAAAAGATTTAAATACCAAACATTGGAAAACAGTTTTAAATGATAATGTAGAGGATATGTATAGTGGAAATTGTTGGGGAGTTCCTAGTTTTAAAATTACTGATGAAGATGGAGGCAATCCTTTTTACGTTTGGGGACAGGATAGAATGTGGCTTTTGAAAGAAGAGATATTTAAACGTTTAGAGAGTTAATTATAAAAACTAAAAATAATTTGTTAGCAGTGTTTGCATTACTTATTGCATCATGCTCAGATGCAAATAACTCAAAAAATTCTAATTCCGCTTATCCAGGATTTCCATCATAGTGTGTGCCATTTCCAGTCCTGAGTTTTGGTTCTGTCCAGTTACAAAACGCTGCTGATCATCAACTGTTACATGAGTAGCAAATATATCTAGAAAAGCTGTTTTACTCTCAAAGGTAACGCCAGCTTTGCGCAGTTCTGTCTCTGGATGCTTAGGCGTAAATTCAATGCCGAGCTCACTTATCTGCTTATCAGTCACGCCTGTCATTCGGCGTCCAGCAATTAATAAATTTCCCTCATTATTTCGGGCATTAACCAGTCCAAGTACACCATGACAAACACCGCCGATAATTGGCTCTTTATCACTATAATAGGACTCGCTAACCTTGATGGCCAATGCTGGTGATTGCGCTAAATCGTATGCAGCACCCCAGCCGCCTGAGAGAAATATGATGTCGTACTGATTTACATCAACTGCTTCAATTGGAATAGAGTTTTTTACCTTAGCTTGTGCAATTGGATCATTGAGATAACGCTCATCCTCCGGTGTCTTAACCATAAAAAAAAAGCTTTCAGGATCTATTGGAAGCTCTCCACCCTGGATGCTGGCTATATCAACTTCCATGCCGCCATCTAAAAAAGTGTAATAAGGATGAGTCATCTCTGATCCAAAAACACCGGTAGGCTTTCCTTGGGTTTCACCTGGCTTTGATAGGACTGCATGGCTTGTAGTAATAACTAATGCACGTTTACCCGGTAAGTTTACTGATGAGCCCATATACTCTGGATGCAACCCACTTTTGTGCAAAATAGTAGGCAGGGATAATAGAAACACTCCGACTAGGGAGATTAATACAGCAAAGGTAGTAATTAGTTTTTTATTTTTCATTTGTATTAGCAATAAATTTTGAATTCTAGTCACAATAAACTAATGTCATATTATATGTCAATACTTTTAATGTTCTTTGGGACATGCTAATTTTTATAGTGAAAAAGGCCATACATTCCATTACAAAAAGATCCATCTGGTTCTTACTAAAGCGTCATTAGTTTAGACCTTGACTTAGAGTTAGCTATAACTGTTAGACTAACTCAGTAATTTATTTTGGGAGAAAAAAATGCCAGAGATGTCACTTTATGGATGGTTTCATACCGTCATGGGAATTATTGCTTTGTTAAGTGGTTTATATTCTTTAATTAGATATAAAGTTATTAGCTCAAAAAATACTTCTGCAAAAATTTTTTTAACCTGTACTTTAATTGCTGCATTGACCGCCTTAACCTTATATAAGCAAGGTGGATTTGGAGTGGGGCATATGTTGGCTGTTTTAACTTTATTAGCCTTGATAGTTGGAAGAATTAATGAGCAAGGATTGTTATTTGGATGGTTAACACCTTATTTTCAAGCAATCTGTTATACCTCTCTTTTCCTTTTTCATTCTATTCCAGCAATTACCGATGGTTTGCGACGCTTACCAGTGGACGATCCTATTATTACCACTTTAACTGATCCTCTTTTGATGAACTTTTACGCAGCCTTTTTCTTAATTTACATAGTGGTACTAGTTATGCAGATGATATGGGTTAGGAGGAATACTTAAAATGAGTTTATATACAATTTCTCAAGCTTCTGCAGAAGTAGATTTAACCCCATACACACTTCGATATTATGAAAAAGAAGGTTTACTTCCTGGGGTCAAAAAAGATTCTGCAGGCAGAAGAAATTATCAAGCCGACGACATCCAAAGAATAGGCTTTATCAAATGCCTGAAAGGCACCGGGATGTCTTTAAAGCAAATTAAAGAATATGGAGTTTTGTATGTGCAAGGCAAAAAAAAATTTAATGAAAGAAATGCCATGCTTCAGGCTCATAGAGAAAAAATATTGCTGGAGATTAAAACCCAAAAGAAATATTTAAAAATGGTTGAAGCAAAAATTGAGATGAAAATCTAAGAATGCATTTTTGCCTAGAATTTTATCTAGGGCCAGAGTCTTGAAACTTACAGGTGATACATTTAAAAAACACACTGCCAGCTAGCCCTTTGATCTAAAATAATGTTTAGTAGTATAGTCTTGCTATGAATACCATAAATCAATCCGAGGCTGGGCTGTGAGGAAGTTGCTGATTAGTCTTATTGTTATTGCTGTAGTGCTTTGGCTTCCTTATTTTATAAAAACCTATGGCTTGAAAACAATCTCTGAGGCTGACTTGCCTGATGTCGGAGGCTGGGCACAATTAGATCAGGGCAATCTTTATTATCGATGGTATGAACCAGAGATACCAAACAATGAAATTGTTGTATTAGTTCACGGATTCTCAACTCCACACTTTGTATGGAATCCTTTGATGAGTTTTTTAATGGATTCAGGTTACAAAGTCCTTGCCTATGATCACTTTGGAAGAGGTTTATCTGAAAAACCTGAAATATTATACGATCAAAACCTATTTGTTGATTCATTAAAGGGGTTGTTGGACCATCAAATGGTTTCCAAACCATTTCACATAGTTGGTTACTCCATGGGCGGTCCTGTTGTAGCTCATTACTCTAGAAAGTATCCTGAATCAGTTAAAAGCATGACATTGATTGCACCTGCAGGATTCATGATTGAAGACCCTACGGCTAATATGTGGACGATTAAACCATTGATTGGAGAGTGGTTTTGGAATCTTTTTGGTTCATTGGTGGTATTTCAAGACAACAAGTTAGATGGCTCGCCAGCAAGAAAAGATCCCCTGGCTCTTTCTAAATCAGATTTTATGGAGAAGGCTCGCTCTCAAATGCAATTCAAAGGTTTTATAGAGTCATTGCTATCAACCGTCCGTCATTTCAATCTTTTTAACGCAGAAGAAGTTTTTTTAGAAGTGGGACAGCTCAATATACCCACCTTAACCATTTGGGGGACTGAGGATGGCGTGGTTCCTTTTGCTGGCAGTGAGGGCCTGATGAAGAGTATTCCTCATTCACAGCTAATCATTATTGAGAGAGGCAAGCATGATATTACTTATGCAGAACCAACCAAGGTCGGCAGCGCCATTCGTGATTTTTTAAACCAGCAGCTTAAGACTGAAGCTTAGCAATACTTTTTTCTAGCATAAGTTTTTTATTTTCAGCTGTAGTGATTTTCCCTTTCTCTTTTTGAACTACGGCCTCTGGAGCCTTTGCAACAAATTGCTCATTCTCTAACTTTGAGCTAATAATTTTAATATCATTCTCAACGTTGCCTAGCTCTTTGCGGAGCCTTTCTAATTCTTCCTCTGGATCTATAAGGCCTGCCAAAGGAATGATAATTTTATAGTTAGTCATTGCTTTTTCAATAGACTCTTCATAATCATCAGTACTGAACTCAATCGCATCTAATTTTGCGATACCACAAACAATCTCTTCGAACTCTTGAATTAGCTTGACCATTGAGGGAGCAAGGTTGCCCGAAAGAACAAGGTGCAAAGTTTCATCCTTGATATTTGCATTCTCACTTCTAATCACCCTTAGTTCAGAAATAATATTAATCAATTCATCTACCCCATTATCTTTAGAGGTTGTTAGATTGGCAAAGCCAGCCTCTACAAGAAATTGACGCCCATCAAACCCCTTCAGAGCATTCATTTTTGCAAAGAGTTCCTCTGTAATAAATGGCATGAAAGGATGCAGTAATTTTAAAATATTTTCAAAACTCTTAAACAGATTGCCAATTAAGTCTGCGGTTACACTGGGATCAGTTGATTTCTGTATAGCAACTTTACTCAATTCAATATTCCAATCACAGAAATTTGACCAAACTAATTCATAAATTTCTGCGGCAGCTAAATCAAATCGATAGGTTTCTATGTGAGTTTTGCAGTTCAGCGAAGATTGAAATATTTTTTGTGACATCCAGTCCGACAGCGCATCGGCTTTATGCTCAGCTGGTTGATAGCTATGAGTTGCAGCTTGCATCTCTATAAATCTGAAGGCATTCCAGATTTTATTGCAAAAATTTCTATAACCTTTGATTCTTCCAATATCAAAATTAATATCTCTACCTGGAGAGGCAAGAGAGTAGTAGGTATATCGCAGCGCATCTGTTCCATAGCTATCTATGCCATCTGGAAATTGTTTTTTTGTTTGCTTGATAATTTTTTCTTTTAATTGAGGCTGCATCATTCCCTCAGTTCTTTTTTCTAGCAATGCTTCTAGAGATACCCCGTCAATTAAATCAATAGGATCTAAAATATTACCTTTAGATTTTGACATTTTTTGGCCATTTTCATCCTTGATTAATCCGGTAATGTATACCTCCTTAAAAGGTACTTCTTTCATAAGGTATTTGGTCATCATGATCATTCTGGCAACCCAGAAAAAAATAATATCGAAGCCAGTAACCAAAGCAGTTGTTGGATGAAAGAGTTCTAATTTCGATGTTTTTTCTGGCCAGCCCAGTGTGGCAAACGTCCATAGGCTCGAAGAGAACCAAGTATCCAGCACATCTTCTTCTTGGATTAGAGGGCCTGCTAGATTATTTTTTTCTCTCACATCTTCTTCTGAGTGCCCGGCAAAGGCTTGACCGTTTTCATCATACCAAATTGGAATTCTGTGACCCCACCAGAGCTGCCTACTAACACACCAGTCTTGTATGTTGTCCATCCACTGAAAGTAAGTCTTTTCCCAGTTTGCTGGAACAAAAGTTATTTCCTTTGTTTTAACAGCTTCAATAGCTGGTTTGGCCAAAGTCTTGGCATCTACATACCACTGGTCTGTTAGGAGTGGCTCAAGAACTTGATCTGATCGATCCCCATAAGGAAGGGTGCTTTCATATTCAGACTCTTTGATAAGATAATCATTTTCTTTAAGGTCACTTAGTAGTTCTGCTCGGGCATCAAAACGATCCATGCCATGAAATTTTTCTGGCGCAATGCCAATAATTTTTACAGCTTTACTTAGGATGGAAATTGGATCAAATTCTTTTTCTGTTCCCGTTCCGCATGAAGTTTCATCAATAAGATGCAAGCCATGCCTTTTACCCAATTCATAGTCATTAAAATCATGACCAGGAGTTATTTTTACAACCCCTGTTCCAAATTCTGGATCTACATAGTCGTCAGCAACAATTGGAATTAGGCGATTGCATAAAGGTATTTCAGCATTCTTGCCAATGAGGTGGGAAAATCTTTCATCACCAGGATTTACAGCAAGAGCCATGTCACCCAAAAGAGTCTCTGGTCTTGTAGTTGCCACCGTGACAAATTGATCAGAATCCTCTAATTGATATTTAATTTCCCAAATTTTTATTGTTAGATCTTTGTTAACCACTTCCAAATCAGATAAAGAGGTTTCGAGCACAGGATCCCAGTTCACCAGTCTCTTTCCTTGGTAGATCAAGCCATCTTCAAATAACTGAATAAATGCACTTTGAACAGCGTGCTGATATTCATCATCTAAGGTAAATCTTTCAGAGCTCCAATCTAAGCTGGAGCCTAGACGTCTTAATTGAGATGTTATTTTATTACCGGAGTATTTTTTCCAGTCCCATACCTCTTTTTCAAAAGCTTCTCTACCAATACTCTCCTTAGATTTTCCTTCAGCATTCAGACGTCTCTCAACCACCATCTCAGTAGCAATGCCCGCATGATCTGTGCCGACTTGCCATAAAGTATTTTTTCCAGACATGCGATGGTAACGAATAAGGCAATCCATGATGGCATTTTGAAAACCATGGCCCATGTGTAAAGTGCCAGTAACATTTGGCGGAGGAATAGCTAACGAATAAGACTCAGCGCCTTTACCGGGCTCAAAAAGACCAGAGGTTTCCCATTCTTGATAGAGTTTTTGCTCTATTTCTGAGGGATCGTAAGGCTTCTTATCCATTAACTATGTTAATAACAGTATTCAATACGGTTTATAAATTTCCTTTGATAATTAATTCGGCCAGCAAAGGGACCGGTCTGCCAGATCCACCTTTTTTTGCTCCCCCTGTCCATGCGCTTGCAGCGATATCCATGTGTGCCCATTTATATTCTTTTGTGAAATTTGATAGGAATGAAGCAGCAGTAATAGTGCCTGCCTCTCTACCTCCACCGATGTTCGCTAAGTCTGCAAAATTTGTCTTAGTACAGTGAGCATACTCTTCCCATAAAGGTAGTTGCCATGCTCTATCTCCAGATGCTTCGCCAGCAGCAAGAATTTTATCAGCTAAAGGTTGATCATTACCCATGACCCCTGTTGCAGGTGTTCCCAAGGCAACTACAACTGCCCCGGTTAAAGTTGCCATATCAATAACATGACTTGGTTTAAATTTTTTCACATAGGTTAAAGCATCACACAGAACCAGTCTGCCTTCAGCATCAGTATTTAAAATTTCAATGGTTTGGCCTGACATAGAAGTAACAACATCTCCAGGTTTTGTTGCTCTAGCTGAAGGCATGTTTTCAGCACAGACCAAAAGTCCGACAACATTGACTTTAGCCTTTAGCCTGGCAAGAGTTTGCATAATTCCAAACACTGATGCAGCGCCACACATATCCCATTTCATTTCATCCATAGCCGAACCAGGCTTAAGCGAAATACCACCTGTATCGAAAGTTATGCCTTTGCCCACAAGAACCAGTGGCTGCTTATCTTTGGCGCCACCTCTGTATTCAATGGTCATCATTCTTGAAGGCTCATCACTGCCTTTGCCAACAGATAGATATGAACCCATTTTCAATCTCTCAAGATCTTTTTCATTGAGACTTGATATTTTAAGAGCAGGAAAATCTTTTTTAAGAGCTTTGGTTTTAGTCTCAATAATACGAGGAGTACAGTGATTTGCTGGAAGATCACCTAAGTGTTTCGTCGCATTCATGCCTTCGCCAACAGCATGTCCAAATTGAATTGATAATTTAACTGATTTCAATTGTGCAGGTGTTAATCCGGAAAATAACATAGTACCTTTCTTAACCGTAACTGGTTTTGCTGTTTTATTTTTAGTAGCGTTAAATGTATAAGCTGCTGCTTCAAAGGTTCTTGCTGCAATTTCAGACATCCAATTTAAATCTACTTTTTTCGGAGTAGCTGAACTCATCAAAAAAGCAAAGTCCTTAGATTTTGAAGATTTGATCATTCCCATGATCTCTTCAAAATGACGTATCACTAAAAAACTTGCCGCATCAACTTCTGGCTCTTTAATCAAAAGGATATTTTTAGCGCCAACTTTTACTGGAGCTGGTATAAAAAAAGATTTTCTAGTGCCGCTATTAATTTCATTAATTGACTCGATAATCATTGAACCTGTTGAGGATTTCAGATCTTTAAGCTCAGTGGCTGAACTTGTTTTCTTATTAACACTTATGATCAATAGATCGGTTTTAACCTTCAATATGTCTGCTGAATTAACGTTATTTGCTGTTAAGCTTGATAAGACTTTGTAAGTCATAAATCCATCTCCTAATAAAAATTACTGATAAGATAATTATTGTAATGCATCAAGATCGCTAAAGGCATGTATAAAAAAAATATTCTTGCAATCCATCTTAATACTCAAATATTTAAAGGATTTGGTGCAATTTTATTGATTTTGCTAGGCCTTATTTTTTCTTCACGTTTGGTGGGGTATTACGAGCAGGCTATATCGGGTGATATTAATCCTGATATTATTTTTTCAATTTTACTGCTGCGCCTTCCAGATTTCTTATCACTCCTCATTCCTTTTGCATTTTTTTTAAGCTTACTGTTATTAGTCTCTGAGCTCTATCAGTCTAATGGTATTTATGCGTATTTTTCAGCGGGAGTTTCTAGATTTAAGCTAATGAGATACCTCACTCCTTTTTTCTTATGCGTACTTATTATGTGCGCTGCTTTAAGTATGTTTGTTGGTCCTTATAGCAAAGTTCTATCCAAGAACTTAATAGCAGAACAGTCATTTGCGGATAGGCTAGCAACTTTAAAAACCAAGACCTTGATCGATTTAGATGATGGCAGTAGCTTTCTTTATTTTGATTCAATGACTAATTCCTTGATGGCTGACATCACATTTTTTACATCTAAGGATACTGCTTTTTCTCTCATCAAAGCAGAAATGCTAGAAGTATCAAATAGCAATAATCAAATGATCCTGGAGTTTTCAGATGGTTTTATTTACCCAAACTTAAATAGCCCCAATAATATTCAGATTGCTTTTAAAGATCTGTCTCATGCCATTGATCTTGAGAAGCCATCTTCTCAGGCATTCAGCCTTGTGAAGTTGCTAGATTTTAAAAATGCATCTAATTTTATTGAAAATCAATGGAATGCAAGTATTCCACTTATGCTGATTGGGCTGATGGTACTCGGCTTTGTGTTTGGGCGCTCTAGCCCAAGAGCAGGCAGGGAGGGTAGTGTGGTTACAGGAGTGTTGGTTTACATAATCTACTTAAGCCTGCTCGTAGCTTTCAGAGAGAGTTATACAGGGTCTTTTGATTTATTTTACATGGGTCTATGGCCTATTCATTTTGCAATACTCATCCCAAGCATCCTAATGTTTAACCTCGATGGCCGTTTTAAAATGAAAGCTTTTATGCCCCGTCAGCGCTTAAAAGCTATAGGGATAATTTTTTGTATTTTTATATTATTAATTTGGTTAAGCAAATAATGCAAAAAGAAAAATATATCTATGCGAAACATTTAATAGGGAAAAGTTTTACTACATCACTTTTCGTGTGGTTAACGATGGTGAGTCTTGATTTTGCTGTTTCTTTTGTCTCTGAGTTAGAGAATCTTTCAGATAGCCATAATTTTCTTTCATTGCTTATGACTACTCTGCTTGAGCAACCCCATAAAGGCTTGCAATATCTTGAGACTTCTATGCTCATAGGCACATTAATTGCTTTAACTCTTTTTAATCAGCAAGGTAATTTAATATTTCTTAGATCCTTGGGGTTTTCGCCTGCAAAAATTGTATTAATTTCAGGCATTGGGCCATTATTTCTTTCATTTTCTTTACTAGCCTTAGATGAGTTTGTATTCATTGATCTGACTAACAGTGTAGAGATTGATCAGCGAGCCTCAGGTGTATCTGAGTCTGATCAGAAAGCTTATGAATGGCAATTGAATGATCAGAATCTTATCGGGATTCAGGATCTTGGGACTGACGAGCTTGCTGGCGTGCAATTAATAGAATTTAATAAAGCAGGGTTAGTTATTAGAGCTGAACAATTTGCTGCTGGCAGCCTAGAGAATAACCAACTATCTCTTCAGCCTATAGCTGGTTCGTCTGCTGAGACAGAGATTTTTCCCTTTTATAAAACGCGCCCTTTAAATAAAAAAAGCTTAGAGAGAAGCTCTCTCCTGTCTCTGTTAGAGATTAAAAAAAGCTATACATCGCCAGAGGTTTTGAGCGAGTTGAGACTGATTCAATCAGCAGTCTATACTAAAATCTTTTTGCCTATCTCTGTTATTGGGATCATTTTTTTTGCTGGAAGCCTGATGTTTGGTTTGGTTCGCTCTGGAGGGATTGGCAGGCAAGTAATATTTGGAATTTTCTTTGGTCTAATTTTTGATTTAACAAAAGATCTTTTTGTGGCCTCTTTCTTGATCTATCAGTGGCCTATTATTTTAGCCCACACGCTTCCAATTCTTGGGCTAATCCTTGCTGGATGGATAGGCTACAGACGTCTTTAATCATCTACTTTTATTAATCTAGTTTTCGATAAAGTATCATTCACTGCTGCATTTTTTGAATTAACGTAGATTAAAAATAATGGTAAGCCCATCAAGGCAGCAATGCCACAGTTCACGACATAACGTAAAAAAGTTTGCAGCAAAGTAACTTCTTGACTGCTTGGATTAAGAGAAATAAGTTTAATTCTCCAGACTTGCATTCCAAGAGTTTGACCCCCTTTCATCCAAAAGAAAGCAAAAAATAGCCAACCACTTATAAAAGCCAAAATAGAGCCCAATGCCGGATGAAGCACTTGACCACCATTCAGCCAAAGTGCAATTGACCCCACAGTAAACCATACGCCTAGAAGCAAGAATAGATCATAGATGGAAGAAATCGTTCGTCGAAATGGTCCTATGTAGGGAGTTTTTTGTGTCATTCTGATATAGTATTTCTCATAAATCATAACTCAAGTGACATGAATACAAGTAATACTTTTTTTGGACATCCAATTGGATTAAGAACTTTATTTTTAACAGAAATGTGGGAGCGCATGTCCTACTACGGCATGAGAGCTCTTCTGGTCCTTTACATGACAGGTGCTGTGAGTGGCTTTAATCCTGGGTTAGGGTGGTCACAGGTAGATGCTCAAGCTATTTATGGCATTTATGTGGGAATGGTTTATTTTATGGTGGTTCCAGGAGGCTGGATTGCAGATAATATTTTAGGCCATCAAAAAGCAGTATTGATTGGAGCATTTATTATTGCGCTTGGACATTTCACCCTTGCCATGCCTATTGAGCAATCATTTTTTCTAGGCTTAACTTTTGTGGTCTTAGGCACAGGACTGTTAAAGGGTAACATCTCCACCATTGTTGGAGAGCTCTATAAAAACTTAGATGAAAAAAGAGATTCTGGTTACACCATTTTTTATATGTCTATCAATATAGGCTCGACCTTAGGTTTTCTTGTTTGCGCTTATCTTGGAGAAAAAATTGGATGGCATTGGGGCTTTGGTGCTGCTGGTATAGGAATGGCATTCGGAGTTATTCAGTTTATTAAGCATAGAAATTTACTTGGAGATGCTGGCATGCATCCAAATGAAATGTCAGATAAAAAGCGTTCTCGACTTTCAACATACATGTATGCATCTCTTGTGGGTATGTTTCTTGTGATTGGCGCAGGCTTGATGGGACTCATTACCGTTGATCCAAGGTTTTTCGCTGAAAAGTTTGCATACTTTCTTACAATTGTTGCTGGTGTTTATTTTGTGTATTTATTTTTATTTGCTGGGCTTACTGCAAGTGAGAGAAAGAATTTAATTTTATTATTTTTGTTATTTATTGGTGCAGCTGCATTCTGGGCAGGGTTTGATCAGTCTGCTGGATCATTAAATATCTTTGCAAGAGATTATACGGACCTTTCTGTTTTGGGTTTTGTTATCCCTGTTGGATGGCTGCAGTTCGCTAACCCTATGTTTGTTGTAATATTTGCACCAATATTTGCAGGGATATGGGCTTACTTGGCTCGAATAAATTTAAATCCAAACCTGCCAATTAAATTTGCAATTGGCTTGTTGTTTATGGCCTTGAGCTTTCTTGTAATGATCATCGCTGTTGACATTGCGCTTGAGTCATCTCCTGTTGGAATGCAATGGTTAGTTTTAACATACCTTTTTCAGACTTGGGGAGAGCTTGCTCTATCCCCAATTGGTTTATCAGCCTTTTCACGCTATGGACCTAAAAGATATATGGGTCAAATGTTTGGTTTGTGGTTCCTAGCCAGTGCAATTGGTGGGGTTATGGCTGGCTTGCTAGGTGGAGAAGCCTTGGACGGTGGTTTGGAAACCATCTCTCCGGTATTTAGTTTTATGATTCAATACTACCTAGTTATCGCGATAGTATTGATAGGGCTGTCATTTATTATTAAAGGCGCAAAAGAGAACGCTAATTAGCAGCAGCCTGTGTTTCAACCAGGATTTGATGATAAATTCTAGTTAAAAGCTCTAAGTCAGAGAGAGAGATTTTTTCATCTATTTGATGGATGGTTTGATTGATCGGACCAAGCTCAATTACTTCTGCGCCTGAGGGTGCTATCCACCGCCCATCTGAAGTTCCTCCACCGTTATCCACGATGGCTTCCTTTTGATTGACAGCCAATAAAGCACTCTGAATAATGTTGAGTAAATCTGTTTTTTTGGTTAGGTATGGATCTGCATTAAGCGTCCATTCAATCTCAAACGCACATTTAGATTTATTTAAAATTGAAATGACCCTTTGCTTGAGAGACTCATGTGATGACTCTGGAGAGAATCTAAAATTAAACAACATGTTTAAGTGACCTGGAACCACATTGGTTGCGCCAGTCCCAGATTCAATATTTGAAATTTGAAATGATGTGGGGTCGAAATATTTATTCCCTTGATCCCACTCTACCTCTCTAAGCTCAGAAATGACTGGACCAATCTCAAGAATTGGGCTGAGTACCTTTTTGGGATAAGCCACATGACCTTGTTTTCCCATGAGTTTTAAGCTTCCACTCAGCGAGCCTCTTCTGCCAACTCTGAGCACATCACCTACTTCTTTGGAGGAGCTTGCTTCACCCACAAGACAGTAATCTATGATCTCATTCTTTGCAGTCAAAGCATTGATCAAGGTATTAATTTTTCCATCTTGTGGTTCACCCTCTTCGTTACTGGTGAGCATGACCCATATTTGAAACTCTGGTTCTTGGCAGGCTGGTAAAAAAATTTTTAAAGCTTCAATAAAGGCGGCAACGCTTCCCTTCATATCTGCTGCGCCTCTTCCAATTAAATGGCCATCAATCACATTGGCTTCGAAGGGGTGCGAGGACCATTCTTCCTCTGGTCCCGATGGGACGACATCAGTATGACCAAGGTAGCAAAAAATTTTCCCTTTATTACCAAGCTTGGCTAGCAATGTCTCACAGTTTAATTCTTTAATTTTTTCTACATTGAAACCCAGAGATGCAAGTTCTGGTTCCAGGATATCAAAGCAGCCTCCATCATTTGGAGAGATTGATTTAATTCTAATAAGCGATTGAGCTAAATTTAAAGCTGACATAATTTATTGGTTATGATGCAGAACATCATTCAATTCAATTGATTTTATATTTACCCTTGCTTCAATCCCACCTGATAATGAGTTTCGAATAAACAGCAGGTTATCTTTATTTGATAATTGCTCAGCTTTTACAATCCCTTGAGACTTCATATTCTTATCAAATACCTCAACCTTACAGCTGCCAGTAAGATAGAGACCGGCCTCAACTATGCAATTGCTCCCTAAAGGTATGCCTAGCCCCGCATTCGCTCCCAAGAGCGAGTTTTCACCAACTGAGATCTTTACATGATTCCCGCCAGAAAGAGTGCCCATGGTGCTAGACCCACCACCTAAATCAGAGTTCTTGCCAACTATTACGCCAGCAGAAATTCTCCCTTCTATCATTGCAGCACCCAGCGTGCCTGCATTAAAATTTACAAAGCCCTCATGCATTACTGTAGTGCCTTCACTTAAGTAGGCGCCCAATCTCACTCTGCTCGTATCGGCAATTCTAACCCCCGGAGGTACGATGTAATCGGTTAACCTAGGAAATTTATCAATAGATGTTATTTCTAGTGAGCTACATGTTTTTTTAGACTCGAGAATTGCGAGATGAATGTCTTTAAGCTCTACCGGACCTGCATTTGTCCATGCAACATTAGGCAAAGTATTGAATAAGTTTTCTAGATTGAGGGTGTTAGGTTGAAAAAATTTATAGGAAAGCAGATGCAATTTTAAGTATGCTTCCTCAACATTGGATACCTTTTCATCCTCTAGTAGCCTGCATAGAATCAGCCTGACATTAGAGTCCAGGACATTGAGACTGGACAGGATGGCTTCATCTTTTAGATGGAGAGCATCAGGGTTCTGGATTTCCATCACTCCGCTCTCCATGAGCTGATTCCAAGACTCATATAGGTTAGAGGACTCCTGATCCCCATCTTTAAAGGCGATAATTGGATAAAAAACATCTAGTATTTTTCCTGAGGTGCCTATGTTGGCAAGGCCTAAGCCTATTAATGGCATTTGATTCATCTGCTTATTATATGGAGTCCGAGAATTAATTATAGGGTTTAAAGATTTTTTAGTTTTGCACTAACAATTCTTTCTTTATTTTGGCTAATCTGACTTCCATTATTGGCATCTACGACAATAAAATTATCTTCTACTTTTTCACCAAGAGTTGTGATTCGAGAGGAAATTACATTAATCCCGTGGTCAAAAAAAATATTTGCAACTTTAGAGAGAAGGGATGGTTGGTCTAGAGTTTCCAGGGTAATAAGGTTTGTTGAAGAATGGGTGTTTTTTGAAATCTCTACTCTGGTTGAGTATGTAAATACTTTTTTTGCATATTTAGGAGCTTGTATTTTTATGATGCCCTCATCCGATAATCTAGATTTTATTTTTTGCTGTATTCCTAATTTATCCCTCTTGGTTAAATTACTTCCAAGAACTTTGTGCCTACAAATAAAAGTGTTCATTGCAAATTGTCCATCATTTGTTGTGTGAATGTTCGCATCGATGGTTTCGAGCGATAAGCCTTCTAAGGCTTGAGCTGTTTTATAAAATAGTCCTAGCTGATTAGGCGTGAAGATAAACACCTCCAAGAAATTTTGTCGCTTATTAACATGCACGCTCCCAGCTCCCTCACGAGAGATCACTTGGGCTTGATAAGCTAATTGCTCAATCTGATATTTAGCAAAATATGTGCTGGGCAATTGCATCCAAATATTTTTTATCGCCGCAGTATCTTGATCATTAAAATCATTTAATGCTCTCCTTTTTCTTTCAGCCACAACAAAGGAGTCAGATTCATGCTCTTCACGATTGAGCCTTTTCCTAGAAGATAAAAATAATTGTTTCAATAAATCATGCTTCCAAGAGTTCCATAACGTTGGGTTGGTGCCTCGAATATCATTTATGGTTAGGATATAAATGTAATTCAACTTTTCTAGGCTATCTACTGTCTTGGTAAACTGTTCAATAGTTTCTGGGTCATGAATATCAGTTTTTTGTGAAATAGAAGACATAACCAAATGATTCTTGACTAGCCACTGCAGTAGCTCTATCTCATGCATGGGCAATTCTAGTCTCTTGCAAAATTTAGTAACTATTTTTGCCCCTATCTCCGAGTGATCTCCACCTTTGCCTTTACCTAAATCATGGAATATTCCAGCAAGATAAAGTAATTCTATTTTGGGTAACTTATTAATAAGCTCTCGCTCAATTTTCATTGCTGCATCAATATTTCCTATTTGCATTTGACGCATATTGCGAACTACCTTTAGGGTATGCTCATCCACGGTATATACATGAAACATGTCAAATTGCATCTGACCTTCGACTTCACCAAATTCAGGAATTAATAATCTCAAAATGCCCAATTGCTTTAATTTTTTCAGGATAGCTGACAGGCTATTTTGTGATCTAAGAATCTCTAAGAACTGATGTCCAGTTGATAAGGTTAAAAAATATTGAGGGTCAATTGTCGGCAATGCTCTTCGAATTCTTTGCATGGATATGCAATCTAAGCCATTAACATTTTTAAGACGTCCAATTTGCAAGAAGCTTTCTAAAATTAACCCCGGACGCTTGGCAAGATTGATATGTTTTTGAATTCCCAGCCTATCCTTAAAGAGATAAAAATTCTTGGTGTACGGCCTTTTAATGAGAGCATCCCGATCAGAATAGGCTTGAAAAACCATTTCATTAAAATCAGATAATTTAGATGCATGCTGAAAAAACATACACATAAACTTTTCGACAGCAGATGATTTTTTTGATGCTTTGAGTTGCGCTTTGGAGGCTAGCAAAAGCTGATTTTCAAAGCTTATACGATTTGAGTTTGCGTTTAAGTTGAGCGCAAAACGCATAGATTTAATATAGCAATATGATTCATCAATACTTTTTAAGTATTGTTTGTCAAATATATCCAGCCCTTCGGTAGCTTTGAAGTTCTTTACTTCAAAGCAATGCTCTAAAACCCATAATGCAGTTTGAAAATCTCTGAGACACCCTGGAGACTCCTTGAGATCTGGTTCCAGGCTAAACTCTGTCGAATCAAAAGATTGAAATCTCTCGAATTGCTCTATCTTTTTAGCTTTAAAAAATTTTGATTTATTCCAGCCTTTTACAATTTTTTGAAAATTATTTTGTAACTCTTTTTCTACTTCTGGTTGGCAATAAATAATTCTATGCGAGAGATGTGAAGTAAATTCCTTTAGGTCTACTTTTGTAATTTTATGAATTTCTCTAAGAGTTCGAACTGAATGACCCACCTTAACGTTTAGTGTCCAGAGCCAGGCAATAAAATCTTTTACCCCTTCAATTTTCTGACTTTTCTTAACCAACTGGATGATTGAAAGATCAAGATCAGAGCCAGGAAAAAGCTCATTTCGGCCATAGCCACCCAAGGCAATAATTGCAAAATCACTTTCAAGTGACAGCCTTTTAAACTCTTTTATGATCACTCGATCAAATTCTTTTGATCTAGCCTTTAAAAAACTCTGGATTAATTCAGGTCGCTCAAGAGTGAGATGGAATTGCTCCTCAAATTCTGAGTTAATGCTATCTAGATTAGAACTCAAAAGGATTCTTCGCTGCGTTGAGTTAAAACCTCCACACCAGACGAGGTAACCGCAAGAGTGTGCTCCCATTGAGCTGAGTTTCTCCCATCCTTAGTTTCAACGGTCCATCCATCCGCCAGAACTTTGGTGTATTTTGTTCCCTGATTAATCATTGGCTCGATAGTAAAGCAAAGACCTTCTTCTAGCCTTAGACCTGAGCCAGCTTTACCATAATGCAAGACTTGAGGATCTTCGTGGTAAACCTGCCCAATGCCATGACCACAATAATCCTCTACCACCGAGTAATGATTCTGTGTTGCGTGCTCTTGAATCACAGCGCCAATATCCCCAAGGTAGGCTCCAGGCCTCACAAGATCAATTGCTTTGTATAGACATTCTTGTGTCACTCTCACTAATCTTTCATTGTGGGGTTGGGCTTTTCCCACTAAGAACATCTTTGAGGTATCTCCATGCCAGCCGTCTCTAATTACTGTGACATCAATGTTTAGGATATCGCCATCTTTTAAAACTTTATTTGCAGAGGGGATGCCGTGACATATCACTTGATTGACGCTGGAGCATATAGTTTTTTTAAAACCGTTGTATCCCACATTTGCAGGAATAGCTTTTTGCTCATTAACAATAAAATCATGACATAGCTTATCTAGATCTTCTGTGCTCATCCCGGGCACTACATGAGGGGTAATCATCTCCAGGACATCAGCAGCTAATCTGCCCGCAACTCTCATTTGGGTGATTTGGTCTTTAGTTTTTAAATTTATCTTCATTTTTGTTAAATAGTGATGGACGTTTTGACCTTGTCAATATAAAGTATCGTTTTAATGCCAGCGCACAATTTTAGCTCATTAAAACCCCACTTATCACAATTTATTGCTATCTTTTCTGTAATTTTTGAGGAGAGTTCTTTGTGACATTTCCTGCGCTCTTGGTACTGGAGGACGGCACTGTTTGCAAGGGCCTAGGCTTTGGCCACTCTACCGTATCTGTTGGAGAGATTGTTTTTAACACCTCTATGTCAGGCTATCAAGAAATTATTACTGATCCCTCATATGCCAAGCAAATAATTGCATTCACCCATCCTCATATCGGAAATACTGGAACTAATGATGAGGATAATGAATCTGATGGTATTTTTGCTTCAGGAGTAGTGATTAGAGATCTGCCAAAACATTATAGTAATTGGCGAGCTACCTCTTCTCTGGAAGAGTTTTTAGCCTCTAAAAAGACTATAGGTATAGCGAATATTGACACTCGCCAACTTACAGGGACATTGAGAGATCATGGCTCATTCAAGGCATGCATTCTCCCAGATAGTGAAGATGCTATTGCCATAGCTCATGACGCGCTGGATGGGTTTAATGGTCTTCAGGGATTAGATCTAGCAAAAGAAGTTAGCGTGAAAGAAAAGTACTCATGGGAAGAGGGCACATGGCCTGACTATAAAGATGTCTCTGACGGGATTTTGATTGTTGCTGTAGATTTTGGGGTTAAGAAAAATATTTTAAGGCTCCTTAGAAAGCATGTTGGAGAAGTTATAGTTGTAAACGCTCAAATTAGTTTTGATGAGTTGATGGCGTTGAAGCCAGACGGAGTGTTTTTATCTAATGGCCCAGGAGATCCAGAGCCGTGCGATTATGCGATTGAACTTATTCAAGAGTTACTCCATATTAATATGCCAGTCTTTGGTATTTGTCTTGGACATCAGCTGCTTGCATTATCCGGTGGTTGTAAAACTTATAAAATGAAATTTGGCCATCATGGTGCTAATCATCCAGTGCAAGATGTTGACTCCAAAACTGTTTTTATTACCAGTCAAAATCATGGCTTTGCGGTTGAGGAGTCAAGCCTACCAGAGAATATAAAAACTACCCACCTGTCTTTATTTGATCAGAGCTTGCAAGGCATTGAGTTCACTGACAAGCCAGCTTTCGGCTTTCAAGGCCACCCAGAGGCAAGTCCAGGGCCCCATGAGCTAGAGGAATTATTCATAAAATTTAAATCTTTAATTCAATCAAATGCCAAAAAGAACTGACATTAAATCAATTTTAATTATTGGAGCGGGGCCTATTATTATTGGTCAGGCGTGTGAGTTTGATTACTCTGGAGCTCAAGCCTGCAAGGCTCTAAAAGCTGAGGGGTTTAGAGTAATTTTAGTAAATTCTAATCCTGCAACCATTATGACCGACCCATTGTTGGCAGATGCAACATACATAGAACCTATTCACTGGGAGTCCATTGCAAAAATTATAGAAAAAGAGAGGCCTGATGCTCTGTTGCCAACCATGGGTGGTCAAACAGGTCTTAATACAGCACTGACTTTAGCGAAAGAAGGAGTATTAAAAAAATACAACGTTGAGCTAATTGGAGCATCTCGCGAAGCCATTGATAAAGCAGAGGATCGTGAATTATTTGATAAAACTATGAAGGGAATAGGCCTCTCTACTCCAAATTCCGGTATTGCTCACTCAATGGAAGAGGCTATTGCAGTTCAAGAAAAGCTAGGATTCCCATGTATTATTCGGCCCTCGTTTACCCTAGGCGGTTCAGGCGGCGGCATTGCATATAATATTGAAGAATTTAAGGAGATATGTGAAAAAGGTTTAGATTTATCGCCCACCACCGAACTATTAATTGATGAATCACTGTTGGGGTGGAAGGAGTATGAATTAGAGGTTGTAAGAGACAAGAATGATAACTGCATTATTATTTGTTCAATTGAAAACCTTGATCCCATGGGCGTTCATACCGGAGACTCAATCACAGTTGCTCCTGCTCAGACCCTGACTGACAAAGAGTATCAAATTTTACGAGATCAATCGTTCCAGATTTTACGAGAAATCGGTGTAGAAACGGGTGGAAGCAATGTGCAGTTTGGGATTAATCCTGATAACGGAAGAGTGGTTGTTATTGAGATGAATCCTCGTGTGAGTCGTTCATCTGCTCTTGCCTCTAAGGCTACAGGATTTCCAATTGCAAAGGTTGCAGCGCTTTTGTCTGTTGGCTTTACTCTGGATGAGCTCAAGAACGATATCACTGGAGGTCTAACCCCAGCATCATTTGAACCATCCATTGATTACATTGTTACAAAAATCCCAAAATTTGCTTTTGAAAAATTTCCACAAGCTGATGCTAGATTGACTACTCAAATGAAGTCAGTTGGCGAAGTAATGGGTATCGGGAGAACCTTTCAAGAATCCTTTCAAAAAGCTCTTCAGAGTCTTGAGGAGGACCTCAATGGACTGGATAGCATTATTCAAGATAAAGAAGCAGAAAATTTAAGTGAAATACTACACTTTGAATTAACCTTTCCTGGTCCCAGGCGTATTTTATATGTAATTGATGCTTTGAGACTCGGATGGAACATCGACAAGGTATATGAGTTGACTGGCATTGATAGGTGGTTCCTTTTTCAGCTGCAAGAGCTGATTGAGGATGAGGATTGGCTGCAAGGTTTTGATCTTGAAGATCTAAGTTTTGAGAAAATGCTTGAACTAAAACAAAAAGGCTTTGCAGATCAAAGAATTGCAATTCTAACAAAATCCTCACCCAAGGATGTTCGTTTAAAAAGAAAAACATTAGGCATACTTCCATCCTATAAAAGAGTTGACACTTGCGCTGCAGAGTTTCAAACAGAAACCGCCTACATGTATTCAACCTACGAAGGGCAATGTGAGTCCAAGCCCTCAGCAAACAAAAAAGTAATAGTTTTAGGAAGTGGCCCTAACCGCATTGGTCAAGGCATAGAGTTTGATTACTGTTGTGTCCATGCCTCTTTTGCCCTTCAAGAGGAAGGCTATGAATCAATTATGATTAACTGTAATCCAGAGACAGTCTCAACAGACTATGACACCTCAGATCGTCTGTACTTTGAACCTATCACAGAAGAAAAGGTTTTAGATATTATTGATTTAGAGAAGCCTGAGGGAGTGATCATCCAATTTGGCGGACAAACTCCTTTAAAGCTTTCGGAAGTGCTTTTGGAGTATGGGGTCAAAATCCTTGGAACGGATGTCGATGCTATTGATCGATCAGAAGACAGAGAGCGTTTTCAGTCACTGGCAAGGAAATTAGAGCTTAAACAACCTTTAAATGAAACCGTCAAGAATGTTGAAGAGGCAATTTTAGCATCTAAGAAAATTGGTTTTCCAATCGTGGTTAGGCCCTCATATGTTTTAGGTGGCCGAGCAATGGAGTTAGTGCACACCCAAGAAGAACTAAAGAAATATCTACAAAACGCAGTCGATATTTCAGATCAAAAGCCCATATTGCTTGATGGATATTTAACGGACGCAATTGAGGTGGATGTAGATGTAATCTCAGATGGAACGCAGATTTGTATTGGTGGCATCTTGCAGCATATTGAGCAGGCAGGGATTCATTCTGGGGACTCTGCATGCTCTTTACCTCCTTATAGCCTCGCAGATGAGGTGATTCAAGAAATGGAAGTTCAAGCAAAAAAGATTGCTCAGGAGCTGAATGTGATTGGTTTAATGAATATCCAGTTTGCAGTTCAAGGAAATAGTGTCTTTATTATCGAGGTAAATCCCAGGGCCTCAAGAACTGTCCCATTTATTTCCAAGTGTATTGGGCAGTCCTTGGTCAAATCAGCAACCAAAGTCATGGTTGGTAGAAGCTTAAAAGATATTGGCTTTTCCAATGTGTTACCTGCCAATTACTTTTTTGTAAAAGAAGCAGTGCTCCCTTTTGATAAGTTTCCTTCTGTTGATCCTATCCTCGGGCCCGAAATGAAGTCGACTGGAGAAGTCATGGGCATTGGCTCTTCTTTTGGGGAAGCCTATGCTAAAGCTCAAAAAGCAGCAAATAAAATTATCCCAACTTCAGGATTAGCATTTATTAGCGTTAAAGAAGCTGATAAAAAATACCTCAAAGACCTCATTCCATTAATTTTGGAACAAGGTTTTTTACTTATAGCAACCAAGGGAACGGCAAAAATTATTCTCGATCTTGGTCACCCAGTCTCAGTAATTAACAAAGTATCAGAGGGTCGGCCTCACACTGTAGATGCCTTGCTTAATAACTCCATTAGCTTGCTAATTAACACAACAGAAGGGCGTCAGTCTATTGCAGACTCTGGCGCGATAAGACGCACGGCACTCCAGAAGAAAATTTTCTGTGTCACCACTATTTTTGGTGCCTTTGCTCTAATCGAAGCTCAAAGCAAAAACTCAGATAGTTGGGTTTATAATTCTTTGCAAGAAATTAATTAAGCCCCAGTATTTGATACAATCTTTACATGGATAAATTACCGATCACCAAAGCAGGAGAAATTACTCTATCTCAAGAGTTGCACAGACTCAAGACTCAAGACAGGATTGAAGTTTCTCAAGCGATCGCAGACGCTAGAGCTCATGGCGATCTCAAAGAAAATGCTGAATATCATGCTGCGAAAGAACAGCAGGGATTTATTGAGTCTAAAATTCAAGAAATAGAGCATGCTCTAGCAAATGCTCAGATTATTGATGTAAAAGAGATTCCAGAAACTGGCAGGGTTGTATTTGGCTCTACTATAAATCTTTATGATGTTAATAATGAAAGATCTATTACCTATAAGATCGTTGGAAATCTTGAATCCGACCCAAGCGCAGGACTCATATCTATTCAAACGCCAATTGCAATGGGTTTGATAGGAAAGAATGAGGGCGATGAGGTGACTATCACAACCCCCTCTGGAGAAATTCTCTTAGAAATTGAAAAAGTTAAACATCTTTAGTTAGCTTATGCATGCTGATTCCTGGGCAATAAAAGCTAAGCAGCAAGGCCTTAGGTCACGAGCAGTTTTTAAATTAGAAGAGATATTACAAAAAACCAAGGCACTTAAAAAAGGCGCAAGCAATGTTCTTGATATTGGATCAGCCCCAGGGGGTTGGTCAGAGTTAATAAAAGCGCTGTCTCCTACCTCTCAAATCTTTGCCATTGATCTGCTGGAGATGAACTCAATTGAGGGAGTAAAATTTTTTCAAGAGGACATAATAAATATTGATCAAATAGAAGAAATTTTTTTGTTAAAAAATAAATTTGATCTTGTTATTTCCGATTTAGCCCCAAATTTAACAGGTATAAGGATGGTTGATGAAGAAAACATTTTTGAGTTAAATATATTGACACTTGAAACAGCTGGTAATTATCTTAAACAGGGCAATGGCTCTTTTATTATTAAAACTTTTCAAAATAGTCTTTTAAAAAAATTTCGATTACAAATGGAAAAGTCTTTTCAATTAGTTCAAACTTACAAGCCAGCTGCTTCTAAAAGCAAGTCTGGAGAAATTTATTTTTATGGAGCACACCCATTATGAATTCAGTTTTTAAAAACGCCTTGGTTTGGGTTGCACTCGGTTCAGCTTTAATTTTTATTTTTAATAACATTGATAACGCAGCATCTTCTCAGCGTCAAATGGTTTCATACAGTCAATTCAAGCAAGAAGTCCTATCAGACAATATTGCGTCCATCACCTACAAAGGCGACCAAATGACTATCTTTGGTGAGCGCTTGGATGGAAGTAAATTTGAAACTCGGCATCCCATATACAAGAGGGATGAAGCAGTTGATTCAGCGATTGAAGAGCATGGAGTAGTCACTATCTTTGAAACAGTCGAGCAGCCATCTATTTGGTCTCAACTTCTTGTTGGCGCATTTCCTATTTTGCTTCTTCTTGGAATATTTTTCTTTTTCATGAAGCAAATGCAGGGTGGAATGTCTGGAAGAGGTGGGCCGATGGCTTTTGGAAAAAGTAAGGCTAAATTAATGGAGGGTGGAAAGGTTACCACTACCTTTGAAGATGTGGCTGGATGTGAAGAAGCTAAGCAGGATGTCCAGGAGTTAGTAGATTTTCTTAGAGACCCTACCCGATTTCAAAAATTAGGCGGCAAGATTCCTCGAGGAGTATTAATGGTTGGGCCTCCAGGTACTGGTAAAACTCTTCTTGCTAGAGCCATTGCAGGAGAAGCCAAAGTTCCTTTTTTTTCAATCTCCGGATCAGATTTTGTAGAGATGTTTGTTGGTGTTGGAGCCTCGCGAGTTAGAGATATGTTTGAACAAGCGCAAAAAAACTCACCATGCATCATTTTTATAGACGAAATTGACGCTGTTGGACGCCATAGAGGCGCAGGAATGGGCGGTGGGCATGATGAGAGGGAGCAAACATTAAATCAATTGCTTGTGGAAATGGATGGGTTTGATGGCAATGAAGGCGTCATTGTTGTTGCTGCTACAAATAGGCCTGATGTTCTTGATCCAGCTCTTCTTCGTCCTGGACGATTTGATAGACAAGTTGTGGTTGATCTTCCAGATTTAAGGGGTAGAGAGCAAATCCTTAAAGTTCACATGAAAAAAGTTCCCTTATCAAAGGATGTAGATGCTCTAGTTATAGCTAGAGGTACTCCAGGTTTTTCTGGAGCAGATTTAGCAAATCTTATTAACGAAGCTGCATTATTTGCTGCAAGATATGGTGATAAAAAGATTGATCAGAATCACCTAGACCTTGCAAAAGATAAGATCATGATGGGGCCTGAGAGAAAGTCAATGATAATGACCGATGATCAAAAAAGAATCACCGCCTATCATGAATCAGGTCATGCAATAGTTGGTTTAATGGTTCCAGAGCATGACCCAGTTTACAAGGTCACAATTATTCCTCGCGGAAGAGCGCTAGGCGTCACTATGTTTTTACCAGAAGAAGACCGTTATATGCAGAGCAAGCAGTACCTCCATAGCCGAATCGCTGCCCTATTTGGCGGAAGGATTGCTGAAGAAATAATCAACGGCAAAGATGGAATCACCACTGGCGCCTCCAATGATATTGAAGTGGCAACAGGCATTGCTACAAATATGGTAACTAAATGGGGTTTATCTGATTTAGGCCCTTTAAAATATGGTGAAGATGATTCTAGCCCTTTTTTAGGTCGCTCAGCTTCCATGGCCCCTAAAGGCATCAGCGGCGAGACATCTAATCTCATAGACACAGAG
>Ga0209714_1000310_pt1 | contig 31166 bp, 75 predicted proteins | sample COGITO_mtgs_1104_5_FD_185517 | JGI IMG/M metagenome (GOLD analysis project Ga0209714, IMG submission 185517) | Pelagic marine microbial communities from North Sea - COGITO_mtgs_110414 (SPAdes) (version 2) | ecosystem: Environmental > Aquatic > Marine > Epipelagic ...
TCAATATATTATCAATCATTGTAGTGCCACAAATATTAGGCATTATCGTCTTAGCTCTTCTCTTTTTCCTCTCCTTACCGATCAAACTTTGGAAATATCTCTTGAAGACCTTCCGAATTACGCCACGATCAAACAAGAATTAAGGCAAGCAGGATTAATCGCTCAAACATTGAGGATTTCTATCGGCTCTCACCCCGATCAATTTAATGTTCTTGCGTCAAATAATAAAGATGCAGTAAAGCGAACGATAAATGAATTAAATTTTCAAGCAAGCGTCCTTGACCAATTAGGCTTACCTCAAGATCATAGTGCTCCAATGAATATTCACATTAATTATACTCCACAAGCAGATGAAACATTAGAGATTGTCGCTACCAGATTCTTCCGCAATCTTTCTATGTGCGATAAAGGAGTTTACAAACGAATAACTATAGAAAACGAAGACAAAGGTTTCTTTAATGTAGATAACTGCATAAAATTTAGCGACTACTTACATAATACATTCGGAGCTCAAATACCTGTCTGCTATGACAATTTACATGATTTTTGCAATCCATCAGAAGAACGCAATATTACATTTCAAGCAGAGAGATGTGCTTACACATGGGTAAATACAGATAAACCGCATAACGATGAATGCGAGGCAGTGGCAGATTATTTTGCTCCTGTATTTCATTGGTCTGAAGGTAAGCCCGAAAAACCAAGAGCACACGCAGATTATTTCGCCCTTGGAAATACTCCCCCTCATATTGCGATAGATGTAGATAGACCCGTAAAGTGGGAATGCGAAGTGAAAGGTAAAGATAAAGCTATCCGCTTGTTGCAAAAAGCATTAGGTCAAATCATGTAATGCAACATCAAAATCAGCATTAACTGCACCATTATTTCCGTCTGAATCTACAATATTAAATATTATATCTGTTTTTGGTTGTAGCTTGGTTGGAAAGTCAAGACTTCTTTGTGTGTCGTGATCTGTACCAAAAGATACAATTTCGCGTACTCGAAATACTTTACCAAATTCGCGTGTCCTTATTTGTGCAGTAAAATTAATACTTGCTGAACTTGATTTCTGGGCAGATAAACTATATTTAGTAAAATAACCGATTTTATCGGCGGGTATTGTATATACGCACATTAATGTTTGATTGTTGCCGTCGAGTATTTTGACATAATCAACAGAACCTCCAACTTCATTGATTGTAATGTCTCCCACAAAGTTGGTATTTCCATCATTATATGCTCGAAATATGCGTGTCCAAGTTCCAATATTTACAGGGGTCTGCCCTGCGAGTGTTCCTGTCCAAGTTTTTTGCAGAAAGTTTTCGTCCAATCCTTGAACGACTACATCTTGAGTATCTGATCCATTTGAGGAAACAATTTCCATAATCTCTCCATCATCACTTGGAAAAATATATTCATTTGATCCGTCCCAAATGGTTTCGGGGCTACTGACTGATAACCCACTATTTTTGATACTTGGATTGCTTCCGAATTTATGAACAAACGCACTAGCATTAAATGTTATGCTATCTAAATATGAACCTCCAAAACCTTCTTGCATTGGAACCCAACGCTCGCTTTCGCGTTCCCACACATAATTGAAAGGTATTGTAAAATTACGATGCGGTACAAGCTCGCTAGAGTCATCAAATCTTGGTTGTTCTGTCATACTCTTAATTACACACGAATATTTATTAATTTAAAATACAACTTGACAATTGATTCTTCTTGTGATAAGATACTCAAATGCAATTCAATAGAGATACATTAGAAGATATGTTGCTAATGGTTGGATGTATATGCCTATCAGTAGGATTAATATATTCAGATTTTGTACCTTTTATTATTGAAGTCAAAGACTTTTTATTTTATGGCAAATAAGTTAATAAATATATGTTTTATAATTGGAATTTTATTTTTGAGTTGCTTATTATTATGGGAATAATAATTTTATTAATAAATGCAGTATGAGTAAAAAATCATCAAATAATCAAAATGGCAAAGGCGACTCGCCACGAAATAATACATCAAAACAATTTCAAGACAACTACTCCAAAATAAAATGGAAGAGTGCCAAAAACAAGCTTGACAAGAACAAAAAAAAGAAGTATAATTAAATTCGTGCCAATAAATTGCTTCAACATAATATGCCTTCTATTGTGCGGTACATGGTACTTCACTTGGGTATATCAAATATTAAAATATATAATTAAATGAAAATACAATTAGGATTGCGAGGAAGCAAAGATTCGATTAATCATGTCATCGTTAAAATAGATGATCTTATGCTTGTAACTGCTGACAATTTATTTCTAGTAGGAGAAGAAAATCGAGTTAAAACAGGAAAAAATTTAGTTGAGTTATTAAATTATTTATCAAACGATCACGAAATATCTGTTGGCGAAAATGTTGCTAAGGAAATAGAAAGAGAATTAAACTTAGAAAAAGGAACTTTAATTAAATTAAATAACAAAACAAAAGAAGAAGAAGATTTTGAGCTTGACAAACTAAACCAAGACCTATAATATAAAGACATGAACATAACAAATTCAAGCAAGAGCAAAATTATATACAAGGTAGATAAAAGTAAAATATAAAAATGATAGAAGACAATTCAAAAGTAAATAAATATATATTAGTCAACACAAAACTGCAAGCCCCCTACGCAAGAATTTACTCCGCAAGACTATCAAATAAAGAGGCGGAAATAAAAAATATAGCTTTCGCAATGAATAAAGTAAGTAAAAAATATATTTTAGAAAGCGATTGGAGTAAATAATGAAAATAACAATTACAAATTACGACAAAACTTATAGCGTTGAATATGATAACGATGCAGATATAGAAAGCGTTGGAGATATGTTTAAAGGCTTGCTCGTCAGTATGGGATACCATCCGAGCAATGTTGATGAATTATTCAATACAGAATATAAATGGTTCACTCAAGAAGAAATAGATGAAAATCGACAAGGTCACACGAAATATAATTATACTGACCCCGACCACCCAATGTATCTCGCTCAAGAAGAAAATTTTATGAAAACATATAACGAAGGCTATGCGAAAGGTTGGGACGAAGCAAAGCATCAAGACAAAGTTCAAAAATTTCAAGACAATCTCTATAATCAAGAAGACGATATGTTCAAATAAAAATGAGCAAAGAGTATGATCAATTTAATAATGGAGCAAAACACGGATTCAACCTTGCCTTACTTGCAGTCAGAAATGTTGACAGAACTATAGCAGAAGGTATTGATCTTGACTCTCAAATAAAGTACAATACGCAGAAAGATATGATTTACAAAATATATACTGCAATTAAAAAAGAGAGAGAAGCAAATATAAACTAACCACTAGCTTTATAAAAAATGATAACAATAGAAGACGCAAATAACGAAAAATACCACATAAATCCCAAACAAGTAATTTATGTAAAAGAAAGAATTCATTCTGGAAAACTAATGTACAAAATAATGATGTCCAACGGAGAAGCTTTAATGACCTCAAACGAGCATGGAGCGAAATGCATCATTGCATCAATCAAGAGTAGAAAAAACATATAGATGAAAATATCAGAATTAGAAGTTAAAGAAAGTTTTGATGGCGAATTATATTTCCGCCTCCCCGATGATGTTTTGAATCGTTTGGGTTGGGAAGAAGGGGATGATTTAAAATTCATTCCTCAAGACGAAGCATTTATTATTAAAAAAGTAAAATACGAAAATATAGAATTACAATTTGATGATGAAGAATTGCTCAAATACATGAAATTCGCACACGAAAGAAATATAACATTCAACGAACTCTGCGAAGAAGCAGTACAAGCTAAAATAGATGAAGTTAATTGCAAGTAATTTTTTATATTATTGCGGTCACGCATTAAGTTTTTTATTGTATTGTGATTTATTTGCTTTCTTATATCCTGTCTATAGCAAAATAATGTATTGGAGCATGGAGCTTGATACAGAACACAAGGTTTGGAAAATGACAATAAATAAAAGAAAGTTGCACGAAGATTAAAGATTTGACAAACTCAAAAAAATATGAGATAATATGAACAGCGACATGATAGAAGATATGGCAGAAAACATCTACTACGAGCGTGGATACAATAAAGGTTTCGCAGATGCACAAGAAATATTATCTAAAAAATTTGAAAAAATATTAAGTAAAAACGCAAATCAATCATACGAAAAAGGCTTTCAAGAAGGAGCAAATCAAAAAAATAATAAGCCATGTGTTTGTGGCTTTTGGGGAGATAAAAAAACAAATAAACAAAAATAATATGCTTACAAAATCGACACATTTTAAATATATGTCGATAAAAAGCTAAAATATGTACATAATGAAAACATTGCACAATACAAAAAATTGCAACTACAGAAGATTCTTGCATAAACAATTAAAACACGGCAAAATAAGCGGTCAGTTCTATCGCTTTCTTTGTAAGAATTTTCCTTATAGGTTAACTTGTCGTGCTATTGACATGAATGTTAGAAAGGTTATTCATGGCAAAATGAATGAATCTACTGCAATCAACACTTTAAGGGAAAAAGAAAAAGATGAGATGAAACGGCAAGCAGAGATGTATAAATCAAATATAGAATGCCGAAAGAAAATAAGCGAAAAAAAAACTGCTAAAAAATTCACAACAGAACAAGATGTCGGACGAGATATTGCAAGTAGAGAATCTGCGTATGATAAATATATAGCAAATGTAAGAAGCAAAGAAAAACAAGAGTATTTAGAATTTATTAAAAAAAAATTTAAAGCAAATAAAATATCCCGAAAAGTATTAGATCATGCAGTTTTATTTCTCAAGAAATGTATGAAAGAAAATTTGTATTTACCTATGAGATTTAAAACATCACTATATAGAATATTCGATAACGATGGTTACAATATTCATGCTAGAGAAGCAGAGTTTTTTACATATTTTAAAAATGCATTTTCAAAAACACACGAATATAGTCTTTATAAACAATCAAACAAATGAAATTGCAAACAACTCCATACGAAAAACATAGAAGTAAAATAATATCTTTACTGAATAAGATGCACCCTAATGGTGTTGGTGCTGAAATAGGAGTCAAGCAAGGAAAGTTCTCCAAAATCCTTATGGATGGTTGGCTAGGATGCAAGTTATACCTTATTGATCCTTGGGAAGAGCAAGACAAGGCTATTTATGACGAGTCAATACATGACCACGATTCTGATTATAAAATTACATTATCAAACCTTAAAAACCATTCTGATAGATACGAAATAATAAGGCAATACTCAACCAATGCACATTCTCATTTTGCAAAAAACTCTTTGGATTTCATCTACATTGATGGAAATCATTCTTATGATGGAGTCAAATCTGACCTAGAATTGTTTTACCCGAAACTTAAATATGGCGGAGTGATGATGGGAGATGATTACCATCAACACGACCTAGAAAAAGTATTTGGCTTTGACTTCGGGGTAAAAAAAGCGGTGGATGATTTTTGTTTTGAAAATAAACACAATCTTTCCTTGAATTATTATGGTGATTGGAATTACATAATAAGCGAAATAGAAAAAATCCCTTCTCGAAATTGGATGTTCATCAAATAACGCTTGACATTTTCTTACAAATCAAATATAATATCCTCATGCCATATATACCAACATCAGCAAAAGAAAAAGTAGATCGAGGCTTAATTGCTCTCAATTTATCAGAAATTAACGATTCGGGTGGTTTAAATTATGCAATCCACCAAATAATTGCACAATATATTTCGCAAAATAAAAAAAGTTATCAAACATATAATGACATCGTTGGGGCATTAGAATGTGCAAAAATGGAATTATATAGAAGGTTGATTTCTGAATACGAAGAAAAAAAGATTCTTTTAAATAAAGATGTAAAACCCTACTCAAATGAATAAATTTTTAGATTGGTTGAAAGGAACTTTTTTGGCGATTGGCGTATTTTGTTATTGTATTTGGGCAAGTTTTATGTTATTATTTACGAATGAAGATGAACAATAATTTATACCAAATGTTAAAGAGTTCTGCAAAAGCAGATGTGGCAAAAGCCAAGTTGAGCCTTGATCTGCTAGGAAATAATGCAGTTGGAATCGGAGATCATTCGACTGAAGACTTTTACAAAAACGCAGAAGAAGCATTGTCTCTCCTCGCAGATGCAGAAGATAGGCTAGAAACTCTGCACAGATTAACAAAAGATCAGCTTGATACATAAGGTTTTATGTCGGTCGATAATCAAAAATATGTTGTTTCATGGTCTTTAACTATCAAACAAAGCCCTCTGCAAATCAATGAATGGCAAACATTCAACTCGCTAGATAAAGCTAAGAAAAAATACAAACAACTACTTGATAGGAAAAGGCTATATACTGCATCAATCTCCCAAGTAATAAAATCAACAGAAGATTAGGCTTGACAAATCCTTGAGAATATCATATAGTTGTAAGCATGAATAGATTTGAACTAGAAGACGCAATGAGTAATCTCTACCAAACAGGTGAAGACATAGATACAATTATATATGCGATTGGAGATTGTCCGATCAAGCATACCGAAGACCAAATATTAAATATGTTAATTGGAATAAAACAACTTCACGATACTCGCTATCAAAAAATGTGGAATGTATTCGAGCAGTTAATTCAAAATGGGATAATTTCAAATAAGGATAAATAAGAGAATGTTACTAGAATTAGATAAAGAAGTTGAATTATTAATAATCGACAAAGCGTTATCGCATATAAAAAAAGTTGAAGTTAATCCCGACCTCGAAACTGATGGAGATAATTTTGACTATTGGAATAGCGTTCCATTAAATAATGGAAATTTTATTGACTATAACATTCATGAGGCGAACCTTGGACAAAAGTATGATGACTTTGATGGGTACGAATGGGGTTGCTCGGCATATCGTGTTGATCCACCCAATGAAGAAAATGAACATCACCAAATAAATACAGAAATAACAAAACTTTTATTTGATTATAAAAACGGAAAGGTAATATTTAATGGGTGATAAAATAGCCATTTCAGTTATTGCAGTAAATGTCATATTAATTATTAGTATGGGAGTTTGGTTATTTACTCGATGAGAGAAGTTTTATTAAATAATAAACTTTGCACTTTTAAATATTTAGATTTTGAAGATTTAATTGAAGCAAATAATATTAAATTATTCCACAAAGAAAAACAAATAAGAGACAGAAAGTCATATTTTTTTTGGAGAGAAATCGTGAATCAAATGAAAGAAATTAACTTAATTGAAAAAATTTCTTTATGCAAACAAATATGGAATCAAATGGACAACAGAAATCTTTTTGCCACTTCCACTCAATCTCGATTCGATTTAGAATCTTTAGCTTTATGCTTGAAAGAGTCAAATGGATGTAGGGGAGAAAAGTAAAAGATATGTCAGATTCCACATGGATCATACATTTTCCTCTGTTTTTAAAAGCGGAATTATGGTAGATGGACTATGGCATGAAGCGAGTGGTGAAATAAGATACGAAGCAGTTATGGAAGAAGAAAAAGATGGAACGCAAATAAGTTATCTATTTCCAATTTTTGATCCCGAATCAAATGAATTTGACGATTACGAAGGCTAAAAATATTCTTGACAAATAAGAATAGATATGTTATAATAGATGAATATGAAAGAAATAATCCTTAAAGTTTTAGAGGAGTTGCAAGACTCACAAATAAATATAAAAAGCGAAAGTGCAAGAGAAATTCTAGCAAATAAAATAGAACTCGAATTGCAAAAGCATATATCAGAAATGATAGAATTATCCACCATAGGAGAATAAATATGGAAGAAGATTATGACGAAGAGATTGCTAGAAAAATGGAAGCTATAAATTTAATGTATGAAACTTGCACAGAAGACTTGCCCATTTCAAAGCTTGAAGAAATATCAGAAAGGCACGGAATGTTATTGCAACAACAAATGTTTTGGGTCGCAAACAATAACACAAAAAGATTTCTATATGACCTAAGAGATTTCTCGGCTTGGTTATATAAATTTGTCGGACTAGATACTATAGACGAAGATGATATAAAAGATTTTTAATATGAAAGCAAATACAAAAAAAATAAATAGCTATCAAATAATGTACGCTAGTGAAGTGGAAGAATTCTTTTGGGAAGATTCTGGAATCTCAGTCTCAGAAGGCATTGCAGTCGGAGTTGAACAAGAAAATGGATCAAATATTGATCTTGTTTTGTTTGAAGATATATATTGGTCTGACGAAAATCTGTAACTAAATAAGGTGTATATACATATATGACATTAAGAGAACTATTATACAGAAAATCATATAAAAATATTTTCAATGTTATATACAAAACTTTCTTAAAAGATCATCCTCAAGATAAGGTTGTTGATCTATCAATAAAATTTGAACAAGCATTTAGAGAATTAAAGTCTGTCGAACAAAACAATAAAACAAAAAACTTAGTTGTTTTAAATGAAGTCGAAAACGAAAAAGAGCAAATAATAGATGTATGTTTTTACGATGACCATGAAGATGAACACTATGCTTTAGATTTTATGGATTGGGGAGAGATAATCGACTGCGAAGTTATTGCTCCTAAAAAATTTAATCAAACTACCATCGTTGCTCATGTATTATGGGAAATAACATTTTGGGGATTCAGTAGAGAAAAGATAACTAAAGAAAAAAAAGAATTAAATAAAGCAGTTAAAGAAGTAGAAGAACTAGATTTGGAAGATTTTAATATAGAAGATTTAGATGGATGAAGGTAGATTATATGAGTTTCGCATAGAATATATTAGTGGCAATTCAGTTGGGCACAACTACCATTATTATTTAGCATTAAACGCAAATGAAGCTTTGCATTATCAATTAGAGATGATGGATCATAAGCATTGGGACATAAAACTTTTAAAAATGGAAAGAAAATGCCCATTTGCAAATAAATGGATTGATGAATCAGAAGTTCTAGAGGTTTGCGAGCATTCTTGATTTCTTTTAAAAAAAAGTCTTGACGCAATTTAATTTTTGTGCCATACTTTAGGAATGATAGATTTTATTGCAGACATGAAAGCTTCAATTAAGAAGCACGAAAAAGAGTTAGCCTCACAACCTCGCAAGGGTATGATGGTATATTTAGATAAAAGCACTCCAATTTTAGTGCAGTACGCTAGTGCAGATAGCTTCAACCAAGCCAAGTCAATTTCCTCTAGGAAAGGTCGATCAAGTTGCTTGCGTAATGTAATTGATGGCGGTGGAAGATTACAATAACTTTTTTCTTGACAAACTTTAAAACCTATATTAAGATAGAGTCTTACTTAAAACAAAACTAATTGAAAAAAAATGATAATTGAAAAAGATAAAAAAACCATTGTGCAATCGCACGATTTTGATTCCGTAAATTGTACTATTGATGCCGAAGATATGCGTTATGTTGCCTCGCTTTTGCGAAACAATTATTCTAACACTCGCCTCGCAGTTGTTAGAGAGATTACTGCAAACGCACTCGATGCAAACATTGAGGCGAATTCTAAACGATCAATAGAAGTTTCTACTCCAAGTAAATTAAGTCCTATCTTTAGAGTGCGTGATTTTGGCGGTGGACTAAGTAAACAAGATGTATTCGGCTTATACTCTAAGTATGGCAAGAGTACCAAAAGACAATCGAACAATTATATTGGTGCATTTGGCATTGGCAAATTTGCCCCTCTTTCTTATGGAGATAACTTTACCTGTGTTTCCTATCATGGTGGAACGAGAACATCTTATAATGTTTTTGTTAATGACGATGACGACACAAAAATCGTTCAACTAGATCAAAAACCAAGTAGTGAACCAACAGGGCTTTGCATAGAGGTAGCAGTCTCAGATTCAGATGTTGATGACTTCCGCAGGATAATTGCAAACTTTTTTGAGTTCTTTTCTGATAAAGAAATGCCTAAATTCATTGGTGATGATGGAAGTCTCGTTAGAAAGAGGGGTAGAATTATTGAGTCTAAATCTAATTCTTGGTTCTTTTTAAAAGATGCAGATTCTAATAGTAGTTATTATAGTCGAAGAACCCACAATGCACATATTGTTATGGGTAGAGTTGCCTATCCATTGGACAAAAACTCTATTCAAGTAGAAAACTTCGTAGAGAGTTCTAGTAAGAAAGATATAATTTACAACCTACTTGACCAAACAAATTTTTACTTGCGATTACCCTTGGGAGCGGTCAAGCTTCATCATAGTAGAGAATCCTTAGAATACAATAAGGCAACTCAACAGAAAATCATAGGTGCAATGCTCAAAGCTTGCGATGAAGTGCAAGAAATTGCCAAACAAAAACTTGCAGATTCAGATGACCTCTTTGATGCAAAGAGTAATTACGCAAGAATAGTTAATTCCATGCCATATAATATGAGGCAAATTTTTCAGAACGCTTTCGAGTGGAATGGCATCAAGATTCAATCGGCAACATTTCATCGAGATCATAAAATGTATGATGATTTAATTCTTACTCAAACAACAAGAGAAAAAGATTCATCTGCAAGAAATGGGTTCAAAGTTCGATCAAACAAAGTTGCCCGAATTCATTGTGATGATGAGACAATTTTTCTTATGCAAGATATAGAATCTTCACACGGCAACAATCTTCGTGCAAGAACTATATTTAATGAAAATGATAAATTGAATACAATATTCTTTATCAATCCATTGACTAAATCTGCGAAAAGCTATATCAAAGATGAATGGAATTTTGATCTTGTAGACAAGAAGCATATTCGACTTACATCCAATGTAGTTAAAGAAAAAATTCAATACAATGGAGTACGCAAATCTAATGGTAGTCGTGCAAACATTCCATTATTTGAAATGGTGCAAGATAAGCCTAGTTATCGCAATATAGATTATTGGAAAAATGTTAAAGAAGATATTGACAAAATCCAAGATGATACTAGTGGTGCTATTGATGGCAAACTTGTATATGTAAAAATCAAGAATTACAAGATTGATAGTGATGACTATGATCTCGGCAAGGTGTATAGTTTATGCGGTAGAGTGCGTAGAAGGTCAGATGAAAAATCAGATGCGAAAAAGTTTCGCTTATTCGGAATTCGTAGCGGAGATGTATCTAAGTTGGATTCAGATTCTTGGATTTCCTTTGAAGATTTTCTTCTTCAAAACTCTAAAGATTATTTACTCTCAAACTTAACAGAAGCAAAAAAATCGTACATTAAGTTTAGCGTAGATTCCCTTCATCACGATGATACGGACATTCAGAAGTCTGTTGCGGATTGCAGATACAATCTTGCATATATTATGAATTCAACCCGAATTAAATTCGATAAACTACCAAAAGATAATTTGATACGCAAGATCAGAGATAACTTTCAGATCGTTATCAATGAAGGTTCTTGCCCTCAATGTTCTTCTGCAATCGCATTCATTTCTAAGTTCGATAAAGATTGGCTTAAATTCAATCTTGACAATGGATTTTCTGCGAAACAATTCGCAAAAGATATAGATACAATTAGAGAAAAGTATTCTTTCCTCGATTATGTATCAAATAGTGTAAATTCATATAGAGCAGAAGAAAAACTTTTCAAAGATATTATAGATTATATTTTACTCTGTGATAAAAATTAACTTGACAAACAAACAAAAATATATTATATTAGAATAATGAAAAAAGTACCATATACATTAAGCGAAAATTCAGTAACGATCTTTTGGGATGGCAAGCCTTATACGCTACGCAAAGATCATGCAAATTTTAACGAAGTTCGTAAGGCATTATTTGATGCTAGATACGATGATTTAGGTGATCTCTTGGACATCAAGAAGGCAGTTCAAAATTTTGTCGAAGGAGATGTTGAAATTCGTGACGAAGTTGTTTATTACAATGGTAATCGTTTGCATGGAGTTGTAGTTGACAAGTTGCTAGAAATGCTTCGTAGTGGAATGAAAGATTCTGCTCCTCTTGTAAACTTTATTACTCGTCTGCAATCCAACCCAAGTGCCAATTCTGTGAATGAATTGTACTCTTTCTTGAGTTATAAATCTTTACCAAATACTCCCGAAGGAAAAGTGTTGGGGTATAAGGGAGTTCAAGGAGACTATTGGTCACAAACAGGCAATGCAGATACAATTGTATTGCAAGGCGAGACTAATGCTAGACATCAAATTCTTAACGAAGTTGGTGCAACGATTGAAGTTGCTCGCAGATGCGTAGATGACAACAAGGATCATCATTGTTCCTTTGGTCTTCATGTGGGTAGTTACGATTACGCTAACGATTGGGCGGGATCAGATGGCAAATTACTTGTTGTTGAATTTGATCCATCCGATGCAGTTAGTGTTCCTACTGATTGCAACTTTCAAAAACTTAGGGTTTCAAAGTACAAGGTAGTGTCTGACATTACTGACACTCGCAAAGAGATTAATAAGCCTGTCTACGAGGCTAATAAGCCTATTTATGGATCAGATTCAGATGATTGTTGTGAAGATGGTGATTGCGATTACGATTGCGATTTCTCTGATGATGATTACAATGAGCCATTAGAAGATATGCCCAACGATTATCTTTCAATCAGAAATTACATTGAAAACAGGCATGAAGATGGAGAATGCCCAATGCTCAAACAAATTCAAAGCAGAATGAAAGGTTCAGAGTTGACTTGTGGCGAAATACAAGATATAGTAGTTGATCTTGGATATGACATTTTTGAAGACGAAGACTTACCTCGATCCATGTGGAGGGTTGAGTTTAATTAAACAATTAATTTAATAAAATTATGAATACAGAAACAGAACAAATAGAGTTGCTTGAAAAAATCTCTCAAGCTAATGAGGCTCAAGTAGACTCAATGTGGGCAATACTTAAATATAAAGAAATCGGAATCTATCGAAAGGTTGCTTGTATGTGCGAAGTCTTAAATCAAGATTTTGAAAATATGTTAGGTAGCCTTCCCCAAGATGAAGAAGGGCGAATATTAGACTATAAGACTCGACATTTAATACATGATGCCTTAATTGGAGTCTCATAACGATGAGGCAAACCAAGTCGAAGATTTTTAATCTTTACTTGGAGCTAGAAAAGAATACAGAAAAATTCGTTCAGCAGATTCTTGTTAGAGGGTTCAAGTTAATTGACATTGGAAGTTACAAGTCAATTTACTCGAAAAATAAGTTAGGTTATGTAATTAAAATAGCCAACTCCCTCAACGATGAATTTTCTGATCTTCCAAGTAAACTAACAAATTTTTACATAAAACCATATTATATTGACGAAAGAATTGTGATACAGAAAAAAGCAGATACCGCAAATTGCAAGAAAGCATTCAAGCAAATAGCAAATAAGATTGGAAACAAGAATTGCGAACGCTATGATGTTCATCCTTTAAATTGTGGTCACTTAAATAACAAACCTGTTCTATTTGATTTCGCAGAAATTTAAAATGATTATCTCACAAACTATTAAAAAGCAACAACTTATATTAAACTTTATTTTCTTAAAAAAAATGATTGACATTTCCTAAAAATCTGACATACTTATAACTATGAACATTGCAAAAGATACATTGAAAAACGAAGAATTAGAAAGTAAAGCACTCGCATTAGCTGAGTCGATAGCTCCTGTGCAACTGCTTCTTGAGAATGCGAAAACACCAAAAGAAGTTGACCCATTTAGGAATGTCGATAAGTTCTTCGCCAATCTTAAATTTGGAGCAGTCAAAAGCGAGACTGATTATTGGACTAATTTAATCCCCAAAGACGATGCAGAAATGTTCGCTCGTTGGGTATTTGCAATTATGAGTGTTCACACAACTTGGGAAAGTAATGTGCGAGGCTACGAGATTGCCATGAGTGATCTTTCTTGGACTTTATCCAAGGATAAGCTCAAGCAAATGGTTGTTAAAGCTAGAGTCGGCTTGTATGAGCGTAGAGAGCGTGGATTATGGGACTTGGTAACGAAGTTTCGTGAGAATCCCGATCAGTTCAAAAAGCAAGATAACGAGACTTGGCAAGAATGTCGCAATCGTCTAATTGGAACGATTTATGGTTTAGGCAACGCAAAGACAACTTATGCTCTTTCGCTTAGTTATCCAACTGAATCTCAACTTTGTTGCTTGGATGTTCATCTTCTTCGTTTCATGGGTCACGATCTTTCTAATGGTCATGCAAGTAGTCTTAAAGTATACGAGAAGATGGAGAATGAGTGGCTTGCTCGTTGCAACAAGTACGGCATTTCTGCAAATGTTGCAAGGGAAATGTATTGGAACAAAGTTCAAGGCAGAAGAAATTCTCGCTATTGGAGTTACTGCTTAGAAGCATGAATAACAAAGAAAAATTAGCGTTACAAGATTTGATTGATTGTACAGAACATTATTTACTTATCGGTCACATACAAGAGCAATACGATCAATCGGAGTTAGTGTTAATGCACTACCATGTAAAATTAATGAAAAGTTTTTTAGATAGTATTAAGTAATATGACAAAAGAATATAACATAACATTAGGTTTAACTGCACAAGAAATTTCATCCATTAAGAATGGCGAGATTACTAAATTCCATTTCCTTCCAACGAATGATGTAGAGCATGAAGAAAAAATCAGCGTCTCAATCAAACAAGTAGGTGAAGATTCAACTTTATCAGAATGTATGAATTTAAGTGTTGACAAGGTTGAAGCTATTGCGTAGAATCATAGCATGACTTGTAAAAAATGTAATTGTAAAAAAGATATGAAAAAAGAATCAACACACCAAGCTAATAGAGAGGGAGATCACATCCTAGAAGAACTCGCAGAGATTAATGCAGATGCGATTGTCCTTGAGCCTCAATCAACCTTTAATCGTGCGATTGTCGGTAGTGATATTGATTGCAGAATTGTATATTCAGTAACTAAGATTATTCGTGCATTGATGGATGAAGATGATATGAACGAAGAAGAAGCCCTTGAATGGTTTGAGTTTAACACTCTTGGAACATTCAATGGAATGGAAGACAAGAACAAACCTATTTTTATGTACGATGAGTTTATTTTCTAAGATTTTTAATTCAATCAAAAGACAACGCAAAACTCAATTGAATAAAATTATTGATGAAGCTATTGTAAAGAACTATTCTACTCTTAAAAGGTTGGATGACGATGTAGCTCCACCAATTATCGGAGACGATTATCCAACTTACGAACAAATCATTGAAGAATATGAATCACAAAACTCTAAGTAAAGTGCAAGAACAACAAGAAGAAAAAATTGATTTAATTAAATCAATCAAAGATTTAGAAATGGAACTTGAGTTCATGTATTCAAGAGAACCCGATGAAATAAAATATATTTCTAGCCTAGAAAAACAAATTGACGAACTATACGAAAAATTAGATAAAATTAGCGATGAGAACAACTGAAAGACAAATGAGAGACGAAGAACCAAGTGTGGACGATATGCGTTATGATCTCGCAGAAGCAGAAGCAATGAATATGAATGTCTCTGACATTATCAATTTACTTGTTGATGGATACGAGGGACTAGATAACATTTCTGATCTTGAAATCAAAGAAGAATGGGATCAACTTTTTGGGGTTGACAAAGATTGAAACATAGTACATACTTATACTCATGCAAACATATAGACAAGCACTAATAGAAGAGTTACAAAGATTGGTTAAACAAGAATCATTTAATGTTAATTACGCAAAAGACATAGTTGAATTGTATGATGACGAGGTTGAAGATCATAGCGATACGACTGCATACGACAAAGCGATGCAAGATATTGATAATGTAAAAAATGGAGAATGGGATTTATGAAAATTAAAAACAAATGGGACGAAGAGTTTGAAGTCAATGTTGGCGATTGGGTTGGATTTAAATGCGACATTGAACAATGTGGAAAAGTAAAACAGATTCAATCAAGAGGAGCATTGATAGTTGAAAACAAAAATGGATTCGATGGAGACTATATCGGTGGAGATACCGAAGCATTAGTTGGATTCGATGAAGTTTGGAAAGATTAATTATGGAAGAATATTGCGTTGGAGTTACGATCCACAACTGCTTTTATGTTGAAGCTAAATCTCAAGAAGAGGCGAAGCAAAAAGTTAGAGACATGACAAATGATGAAATTATGGTTGATTGCGATTTTAACATCGAATACGCTGATCCTACAGAAGGAGAGATTGCGTGGAAATTAAAACAAAAAGACTTATATCTCAAAAACAAAACAAATGAAATTGACAAAATATCAAAAAGCTAGATTACTTGAATACGAGTGGGACATTATTGAAACAGAGGCTGATGGCAAGGAGCAAAATTGCTCTTGGATTTCTGTCACTCCCGAAGATGGAGTAATCTTTCAAGAAGTAGTTAGCCATTTCGAGCTAACAGGAGATTCTGATTGTATCAAATTATTAGTAGTTGCTACCATTGAGGAAGAAGCAGAAGAAGACGAGGAAGAATAATGAAATTATCCGAAGCAATAGAATTAGTATTAGATGAAGCAGAAACATCTGCAATTGGGGACTGCGAAGAAAACCCAAATAGCAAGAGAGTTATGGAAGCGTTAGAGGTTGTGCGAGATTTCTACGATAATCACGGCAAGCATTTTAAGAATTTCTCCATAAATGAATTTGACTGCCATCATCACAACCATGCTGATTTTGTCGATGACGAAGAGAAGATGAAAGATTTCGAGAAGTTAAGTAAAGAAGAATTTTTATCAAGTTATAGTTACATCACAGAAGAAGAATATAATTTAACAAGAATGGAGCAAAAAAAGATTGACAATGGCTAATTACTAATATAGTATATTAAGAATAAACAATAAAACCAAATTGAAAAAATGAATTATTTTAAAAATGCGAAAGTAAATTGGAACACATGGAGTCCCGAAGACATTATATTTAAAAGTAATAATGTTATTAAAAAGTTAATGCCACAAGAAAATGTGTTGAGCTATAAAAGCAAGGGTGATCGTGATGCACAAATGTGCAAAAAGACGAACGGCAAATTGCATACTAGTTCATGGAACAACGGCTCATATCATGGAAGTGAAAATTATCGTGCAGTTCATGTACAACTCAAAGATGTTAAGTCAGAATTTCCTAGTGCGAATGTTGACTTTGTTGATTGCACTCACAGAAAAGATAGCGTTGGCAATAATCTTGGGCAAGTTAATGTATTGATTTACATAAATTCATTTCATTGCGAATGGACATGGAATCAAGGTCAGAATGGACACTATACCAAGAAAAGAGGTCAGAACATTTGCCCACTTGAAGAAGGTTATCGAATTTGTTATGGAGGACAAGGAGATAGCAATTCACTTAGTTACAACGAATTTTCCGAGTTATTAGATATAACTGAATCAGTTCGCAGATTTCTTTTTGAAGTCTTAGTTCCTCATCAACAAGGCATAGAGTTAGTTGCATGAGAATTTTCGTTAATTCAGATATGATATTAATGTCAAACTTAGAATCAGATATTGAATTCGCAAAACAACACAAACTTAAAGAAATTAAAAAATGAAGTGGAAAACAGAAACTCGAAAAGGCGGAGCAGAAATTTATGTTGAATGTCAAAATCGTTCTATTTTTGTTGGCGAAGGATATAGTATGCGAGAATATGGCGAAAGTATGGTTCTTGCTAGTGTTATTGAAAAAGCATTAAACGAACATGAAGAAGAATATGAATGTCACGATAAAGGATCAAATCAACATTTAAATACAATATGTGATGACGAACACGGAAATTCTTTATGAGCGATTTGATTTATAATTTACCCGAAGTTTTTTATGCAATTAATATTTTAATTGTTTGTGGAGTTGCCTTACTTTTTATGTTAATAATAACAAATTCTTTTGGAGATTAAATATTGGTTCACCTCTTAATGTGAGTGATTTCAGTAGTTCGTGAAAGTTTGCTAGTAACTTGATCCTATTGAATGAGCAATATCTACCTTGTATGACGATGCAGAAAAAGACTAGAAAGCAATTCGATTACTACTATATTGGAGTTAGTCACGGATATTCTCCGTGCAAGTATTTAAATAAAATTATGAAAATATACGCAAATGAATGACTTGACTTTATCGACAATATTTATTTGTTCAATTGCATTGGCATTTATAATCGATTTTTACATCAGGAGATAAAAGACTTGACAAGAATTAGAATTTACTTTATTCTTTAATTATGACGAAAAATTTCAAAAGAAAAATGTGTGATTACTCAATAATAGAAGGTTGCATTAGACAAAGTTCAAACTTGCCAATGAAAACAGAGGATCACGACAAAACAATGAAAACATTTTACGATTGCACAGAAGAAATTGCGAATGTAATTGAAAAACATTATCCCGAAGTTTATATCGAGGACATGGAAAGAGTAAATAGTTTAGTTGACCAAGAAATTGTTGATGCAATGAGAAAGCAAGCAAAAGAAAATTACCTAGAAAATATAAATGGTGGATCAAGATGAAAGACGAAATTTTAGTTGAAAAAAAAGATGGAGAGATGGATGACTATGATCGTCCGATTTATATAGTAACTTCCGTTCACAAGGAAGCAATTAACAACATGGTTCGCAATCAAACTATTGATGATGTTGACCTTGAGTCCCTAAAGAAATTAGGTTTTGCAGTCGCTTATAATAAACTTGACGAGCATGGCAACAAGTGTTATATTAAGCATAACACAAGGACATTCGAGCAAAAGATGGGCAGAAAGAAAGATATTAGAAGTTTCAAGCAAGACCCAAGGGACGAGATTCCATTTTGAAGTACAACATTTCATACAAGGACAACGAAGAAGACAAACAAATAAACTTTCATACAGAAAAGAACATGATTACCTACTTAAATAAAAACATAAACTATTTAAATACATTAAATCATGTTTTCTTGAACTTTAAACAAATAAAAATAGCATTAAGCCAATCAAGGTGGAGAGCGAAAAAATGATAGCAATAGGATTAGGAGTCGTATTATTATTGATATTGGTAACAATTTTATCAACAATGGAAGACAATTAAAAATGAAAGAAAAAGCACACACAATTGAAATTGAATTATATTTTTGCTTGACACATGATGGCAAAAAAGTTTATGATATAGATTCGACAAGGAAAGACTTTGAAGAAGCAATAAACGCACTAGAACAATTAAACCAATTAAACGAGAGAAGAAAATAAATGCAAGAAATAATTAATAAAATATATGAGCGTATGGAATTTTGTGCAAATGCACACACAATTTGCCAAGCAGAAGAACAAGCGTACATTTCAGAATTAAGTTGTCTGAACGAAGTTTTAGATCAAATTGAAGGATTCCCTTGGGATCACTTAGAGTTAAAGAGTAATTAAATAAGAAAACAAATAAGATTAAATATGAACCAAGACAATCAAAGCGATTTATTTCTGCAATTAACTGAGCGTTGGCAAGATAGACAATATGCTCAAGTCGCAGATTACATTCGACATGACATTGTATTCTCAAATCGGGCTAATTTAATAGATTTTTGCTTGTATTTATCTAAGCATCTAGGAATCAAAGAATTAAAAATCTTACAAAAACTAATTTAAAAGGTTGACAATAACAAAAAAACTTCATAGAATGTACTTATGATTAAAACATTGCAGACATTATACAAGATAGATACTAAAGGAAAATTGCGAGAATGGACGATGCACATTGATGGTGCTTCATTTTACGCAGTTAAAGGATTAGTTGATGGCAAGAAAGCTCAAGATAAAGCCACAACCACAATCGCCAAGAATGTTGGGCGAAGCAATGAAACAACTCCCGAAGGTCAAGCAGAGTTGCAAGCTCAAGCTAAATTTCAAAAGAAATTGGATAGTGGATATGCTCTTAACGAGATAGATGCACAGAAAAAAAAGTTCTATGAGCCGATGCTCGCACACAACTTTAAGGATCGTCAAGACGAATTGGTTGGAAAGTATCCTGTTTACTCGCAACCAAAATTAGATGGCATTCGTTGCATTGTTCGCAAAGAAGGCGATACGCTCATTGGAAGGAGTCGCAATGGCAAAGAGATAGAATGTATCCCTCACATCTTGAAAAGCCTAAATGGACTCTTTCTCGCTCATCCTAAAGCTATTCTTGATGGAGAACTATACAACCACGATCTTCGGGACAACTTTAATAAGATTACTTCTCTTGTTCGCAAGCAAAGACCAATCAAGTCTGACAAAATGACTGATAAAGCATTTGCCAAAAAACAAATTGAATATCAAGAGCGAGTCGCAGAATCAGAAGATACAATTCAATATCATGTATATGATTGCCCAAAACTAAATGATGTAGTGAATGAATCACAATCGTTTGACTTTAGAATGGAAGAACTGAAAGAAAAATTAATGACAAACAAACATATTGTATTAGTCGAAACATCAGAAGTTTATTCTCTCGGCAATCTAAATAGTTTGTATGGTCAATATCTTGAACAAGGCTACGAAGGTCAAATGGTTCGCAAGAACTCAAGTAAATATGATAACAAGAGAAGCACATCATTATTAAAAAGAAAAGAATTTATTGATTCGGAATATAAGATTGTAGATATTGATGTTGGTAATGGCAATCGTAGTGGAACTGCAAAACATTTAGTGTGTTATTGCCCAACAACGAAAACCACATTCAATAGTAATATCAAAGGTTCATTCGACTACCTTAAAGAGATATACGATAATCGCAAAGATTATATTGGTCAGTTAGCAACCATTAAGTATTTCCAACTTACTCCCGATGGAATTCCACGCTTTCCGTATGCGATAGCATTTAGGAATTATGAATAAACATATTAAAACATATATTACTACATATAATACAACATATCAAACAACTTAAAACAAGCATACCAAGGAATGCCTTGTAGAACCCCTGTTTCTTATTCCCTTATATCATTAGATACTATATACAACAATATACCATTCTATATAAGGAATATAATACAATACAATACAAATATTACTATACATAATATACAATTAATAATAACAATTTTAAATACATTAAACGACTGAAAATTAAATTAAAAAAAGTTGATGGTGGAGTGCCCGACTTAAATGTATAAAATAAAACATTCGATTATAACTTAACAACAAATAAAAAAATTATGCAAATTCAAATAGACAATTACAGAATAAGAAAATATGATTCATTAAATCTATGTGTTGAAGAAAGAAAAATAAAACAACAAGCAAAAAATCCATTTGGAAGAAACGGAAAACCTGTTGATGGGGGAATCGCACAAAATATTACATCAAATAAAGTAGAATATAAGTGGCATTTAGTTTGTTATTCATCTACATTAGATTATTGTCTAAGAAAATTAGTGGAACATTGTCTTGTAAATATAGAAGACATCAATACAATAAAAGAACTACAAAACAAAATAAGTAAATTATATGAAAAAATTAATACAATTAGTGCTAATAACGAGAGGTTTATTGAACAAAATATTTTATCAAGTTCTGCGGATCAAGAGGTTGATGTCGAGCGAATTGCCGAAGAAGCAATCAATTGTTCGTAATTCTCACGGATTTCCAATCATTACTAAAGATTAATAATAATTTTCAATAGTTAATAATATTTTTGATTTATTACTAATTATTCTCATTTATTCTTGACATCGCTTGTATTGTATTGTATAGTATATAGTATATTATGACAGAAGAAAACACAAACAAGTTACCGAATCCTCCGAGAATGAGCATAGAGATGCAACGAAGGACGCTCATTCAAGCAATAAAGACTGCTCCGACAGAGGAAATAAGAAAAAGTATGGAGAAAACGCTAGAACAATTCAATAAGAAAAATATTTAAATTAAATAATGGATGAATTGAAAAAAATAAGTAGCGAAATAACAGACATCTTTAATAATCAACTTAAAGGATTAAGCACAAAGCAAGCAGAAACCATAAATCTATGTAATAATAGCATGAATTTATACATGGAATTAGGCGAGCGAGATAAAGCCATGTGGGAAGCCCGATATACATTAAATATACTACATAAAATATTAGAAGATGACGAAAGATAATGAGCAAGAAGATGATGATAGTCAATATGAAAATACATTATTATTATCTTATGAAATTATACAATTAATTGAACAAAATATTATGTTATTTACTGATGAAGAGACAGAAGCAGTATTAATGAGCAATGAAAGTATATCTTTTCACTTAGAGAATGATAATCCCGACAGAGCATATACCGAAGCACTTAATTTAAAAGAATATTTAATAAAACTAAAAAAAGAAAACCTATAATATGCACATAAGAAGAGAAATTGATCACATACTAGATGACATCATCAAAGTAATTGCAAAAAATAAAACATCAAATAAAGAAGATGAAGATAGTAAAGCATTATTAAAACATTTAACTGACACAATAAATTTAAAAACAAACAACGGCAAATATGCCAAAGGAATGTGGACTGACTCGCCCGAATTTAATCGTACAAATATTTACATCAAATAATAATAGTTAATAGTATAAATTTTTAAATAAAGTCGCGGTGATCGAAATTAGTTCTTGACAACCGCCAAATAATCTGCCATACTTGTAATTATGAAGAAAAATGATTTGAATAGAATAGAAGATGCGATTTATGATATGGGTAGTGCGAATGCAGATCAAGTAGCAAAGGTAAGTTCTACTGTAGAAAAACTAACTGACCAAATATCAATATCTAATGGTTACTCGGATGATATAAGAAAAGAATTATCTGATTTAAATAAAACACTAATGTTGATTGCCCAAATATTAAGAAATAAATAAACAAATTTTTGCATGATATAAAATGCATTAATATAGTTTTTACTCTTATACAATACGATATACTAAATAAACAATACAATTGCATGATATAAAAGGCAAAACAATACAACTCAAATAAACACTTAATTATACAAAATAAATTATACAATATGAATCAAAATAAATACTTAGTTGGAAAAAAGAAAAGCGGAAAAGGAATGGTTGGTCACAAAGGAGGACTCGCCACTCCAACAGGAGCATTCGGAGGAAAAAGCAAGTTCAATAAAAAGAGGCTTGACAAGAAATCCTAATCTGATATACTTAGGGTTATGAATTATTGCGAAGAACAAATTGAATATCTTGAGTGGCAAGCTCAAGCAGAAAAAGAAAAGAATGTCAGCCCATGCGATGTCGCAGAAGGAGTATATATGTTAGTAGATGATGCGAGTCCGAGCGAATCGCCTCTTTATTTTCGTTCACTTAAAGGAGCAGTTGATTGGGCAGAGAATGACGATCAATACATTTCTTATCAAGGAGAAGAGCAATGGTCAGTATATAGAGTCGGAGGAAAAGTATTATGACATTTCAAGAGATTGACATAAAAAATGTTGACGGCATGATACCAAATGGTAGCGAACTCGCAGTCATTGACAGAAAAGATTTAATGAAAGATGATCTCGATCAAGCACTCATTCTTTATGGATGGGACGAAGTAGGAATGTTCGATCATGAATTTGATTTACCAACATACGGATTCGTTTCTTAAAAAAAAGACTTGACAATATATTACATTCTGATATACTAGAATACATAAACCAATAATTGCGAAACAAAAAAAATATGATTAAAATAAAAATTGAAGACTACTATGGTAATGATGTATGCTCCTTTCTTGTCAATCCATTTGACGAAGAGAATACGATAAACGCATTCGGCAAGTTTGATGGATGTGATATTGCTGACATTGACAAAGAAGAAGATGGAACTGAAGTCGTTCGCGTCCAACTTAACTACAACTAAAAAAAGATAAAATTATGAGTATTGCGAAAAATGCGAGAGCGAGCCAAGTAATGGCAGATATTAAAAGTGGTAAACACACACCTGCGAATAAGCAAGGTAAGTTTGCGAATTACGGATCAGTTGCAGAGGATAGTGTTTACTATTCAACAAAACTATCTCAAAAAGCAGATGCAGTTCGCATCGCAAGAGTCGAAGCGAGCCGAGCAAGATTAAGATTGAAAGGAATTTTTATTTAATGATTAAGTCGCTATCCCCAAAAACCTCGATGTTCGCTACAGAACAAGAACTCCGAGAAGAGTTAACTGAAAAAGAATATGTATATGTTAAGCTCGCCAAACTAAATGAATTTATTGCTGATCTTTATCATTGCACAAAATATCCAAATAACAAAATAATTGATGCAAATAATACATACAATTATATCAATCAAATACAACAAGACTTATTAAGAATAAATAGAACATCAAATAATAAAAAAGAACTTGACAAATAACAAATAATAGAGTATAATAGATACATAATTAAGAAACAAACTTAATCAAAATAAATAATCGATCTTTAACATTTTAAAAACTTTGGAGAGGTAGATATACTTCTCCTGTGGGTGACTGAGCAAGCTTGTCGTGAGCGAGCTAAGGTACGCAAACTTTCTGTGGTAGATTAGCAGAGTCCAATCGGATGAGCTAGAGACAATTCCAAGTCTCGTTTGTGGTGCGAAGTAGGTACTCTATGAACTGATGTTCACGCCGAAAAGTCGAAGGTATACAGTAATCCTTCCCCACACCATTTTATTTATTATTATTCATGTTAAGCCCGATCAAGGTAAATTACTTTGGTCGGGTTTTTTGTTTGACAATGCCCACAGATCTGTCATACTAGATATTATGGAAACGATTAAACAAATTCTCACAAACTACGGTTACATCAACTCAGCTCAACTTGCTGAAATCAACGACAACTTTCCTAATATGAAGGTCGTAATCAAATGGGGAGGCATGCCTCGTGATCGAGTTCCTGTTCATCAAGCAGTGAAACTCATTAATAATATTGAATCAAAAAACATTGACTATTGCAGAGAAGTATTCTTCGCATCAGATGAAATGAGTAAGCTTAGAGAAGTATTTCACATTGCACAATAACCTAACATAAAAAAACATATGATTAATCCAGCAGAAGTAACAAACTATAATAGAACACGATATCAATTAGAAGAATTTATTTTATTTGGTATCAATGTAGCAGGAAAGAAAAGTTCAATCGAAGCACCTAAATTAGAAGTGTTTATCGAGAGAGCAAAAAACATAACAAAAGAAACATTACCATTTAATTGTATAAGAAAATTGATTGAATTGGGCCGGCTACAAGAGATCATGCATTGGGCTAAGCTTAGTCCTTACAATCAAAGATATAACTCTTATGTTGCTGTATCAAAGATTCGAGACCTTCAAACGGTTACTCTTAACAGGCTTTTAGAGGTCGCTGGCATCGGGCTTAAAACAGCAAGATTCTTTCTTTCTCATAGTCGCGAAGACTTCGATGAGCCGATGCTCGACACACATATCTTAAGGTTCCTTCGTGACCAAGGGCATAAGGACGCCCCAAAGAGCACGCCTTCGAACGTCGGCATCTACAACTATTACGCTAATGCATTCAAGATGCATGCTCGAACCTTAGGAAAGTCAGTGACTGACCTTGATCTAGAGATTTGGAAGAAGTACTCCAAGACGGTATAGAGTGTTAACAATAATTATCTTGGGCGCAATCGCAGGCCTTATACAATTCATTAGAGAAGAAGGGGACGACTTCTAAATAACAAACTTATCTTGTTCAAATATCAATAGTAAATAACACAAATATAAGAGCCAAATATAAGAAGAAAAATAATAAACAAAATCAAATTAAAATGACATAAATTACATAAGTTATTGAATAACAACGAGTTGCGGGAAATCCGCCTAGGCGTTTTTTCATAACTAATTGGCTACCAACGACTTGCAATGTTTTAGAAAAAAATGCCCCAACTTCGATGTGTCGATAAAATCTAATTCTATCGACATATACGGATTGACCTGTCGATGCCGTCGACATAAATTGGAGAAAAAAATGAAGAAAAGGGTTGACTTGAGGTAAAAACCTGTCATACTTGTATTTATGATCAAGACAAAGCCTAACGAAAAAAGATATAAGATTGACTTTGGTAGTCCTGTTTTTGTTTACAAGAATCTTCACAAGAAATGTTGGAGCATCAAGCAAGACGGATTAGTTAAAGCTCATACCAAATTACTAGCAATGCATAGTTGCACTTTCAAGGTTAGCAAAAGTGGGCGAGAAAGAGTTTTAAAAGAACAGCGTAAAAATGTTCACGCAGGAATCGAGGGCTATGTAGAGAATTGGCAAATGGGCGATTGGAGAGATTCTCATCCCACTGCAAGACCTGTTTCCTATAATCCATATAAGTATGAGAATTTTGTTGACAAGGACACGGAACAAATGGTAGACTATGCTATTGCCGTAAGACTAGAACCCAAACAAGTATTAGCAGTATTATGAATGAAGACCAAATGACAAAAACGCAGTTAAAGAAAGAAATCTTAGATGAGTTCAACTACTTATCTCCAACGGATTTAATTAAAATTTTCGAGATGATTTTCGGAAGTGGGCAAGTTGAGCTTAACGAAGTAGATTGGAGTAAGTAATTATGACACAAGCAAAGATAAGACAAACCATCATGGACATCGTCCGGGGAGAAATGGCATACGCAGATCCAATGTCCAAGGTATGCTTGGAGCAGAACGAGCGTCATCCCGAAAAGTTTCCACTTGGAAGTACATTTCAATCAGCCGAAGAAGTTTTGGAGGATATCGTTTTAAGCTTGACCTCATTGCAGAATGAGCTTAGAATAGAGTCTTCTTTTCAATCAGCACAACTCTAACAACAAGGAAAAAATCATGGGATTAGATCAATACGCATACTCACGACCACCACGCAAACGCAACTCAGATAATGACATTCAAATTGCAGAATGGCGAAAGCATAATCGCTTGCAAGGATGGATGCAAGACCTTTGGGAAAGTAAGGGTTGCCCAAACGAAGACAAGTATGGTGACGATGACGATGACGATGCCGAAGTTCTTTTTAATTGCGTTCCCTTGCAATTAACGGAAGAAGATATTAATTCTCTTGAAGATTCGATTCTTAATTTCGAGCTTCCCGAATCAAATGGATTCTTTTGGGGTTCTGATTCTTATTTTTGGACTGACGAAAACGATGAACCTCATTCCGATAACGATTATTGGTACAAAGAAAGCGATTTGCAATTCGTCAAGGATGCTCGCAAGGCACTAAAAAAGAAACACAGAATTTTTTACTCTTGTTGGTATTAATGCTTGACTTCCACCAAAAACCTGCCATACTTAACATTATGAATATGATACTAGACACACCACAACAAATTAACGCGTTCCGATTAAGAACTATTGCAAGAGGAATAAAGCTAGAAATGAGAGGACTAAAGATGTCGAGAGGCAAATCTTGCTATTCGATTGCGAAATCAGAATTTGGTTTTAAAGGCAATCGGCAGTCCGTTCTCGATCAACTTCTCAACAAAATGGAGGGATTAAAATAATTATGAATAACTACATCGAAGCAGTATGCGAAGGCAAACCTCTTGACCTTCCAAGTTTTAACGAAGACTCCGAGCAATGGGAATTGTATTTCGAGGAGTCGCCAACATCGTGGCATCCATATAGTCAAAGAGATTTAATAGCAGTTAGTTTTGACTCAGCAGATCAAGCGTGCAACGCATACAACCACTACAACCAAGGATAAGAAAATGAATACAACAAGAATCGCAACTCTTCGCACTAAAATTCGTAACATGGGTTACGCTCTTGCTCAAGCAGAAATGCGTGGGCTTGGAGGCAAAGGTTTATTCTCTCAAAAACTTGCACATAATTTGCTCCTTAGTGAGCTTTATTTGCTCGAAAAAAGAGTTTAGTTAACTTGGGACCCGTAGCTCAGTTGGTTAGAGCGTCCGACTCATAATCGGAGGGTCCTCGGTTCAAGCCCGAGCGGGTCCACCAAGCTTACCTAAATCACTTACCACCAAGGACTTACGCAAAAAAGTCCTGGGCGGTTTTTCCTAAGTCATTGATATTCATATACTTACAACTATTTTAATTTTATGAAAAAAAAGGGTTGACATGACATCATTTTCTGTCATACTAGTATACATCAAGACGATAACTGAACTTAAAAAAAATTAGTCGAAACAAAAAAAACTTAATCGAAGAAAAAAAAGCTTGACAAAAACTAAAAACTTTCGTATAATTAAATCTTACAAAGCGATAAACCAAAACTAAAAAAACTATGAATAAAAAAATTGATCTCTCCGTATGTGGCACAAAACGAATCGACTTTAGCGAAGTAAAGTCCGTACAGACTCCCGAAAAAACTGAGTCTTGGCAACCAATCGGTCATGCGTTCCTTGCAGATCGTGTTCAGAATCAAATCCAAGAAAATGGTTGGGAAGTTGTAGACACTTATCATTCACTTCATCGCTTTGGTCAGCGTTACTTTGGACTCTTCCACATCAAGAACACAGGTTCCGACTCCAAGGATCGTGGCACAATTCTTGGACTTCGCAACTCGCATGATAAATGCTTTCCTGCAGGTTTGTGCATGGGCAACGCTCCATTTGTTTGCTCCAACCTTATTTTCACCAACGAAGTAGTTCTCGCAAGACGACACACAAAAAACATTCTTAATGACCTTTCTCAAGTGATCGCAAAGACTCTCGGCAAGATGACTGAGACATGGAAAAGCGATGAGCAACGGATCAAGGCATACAAGAAGTATAAGCTCAACAATACACAAGCCCATGACCTCGTCATTCGTGCTTACAAGAATGGAGCGATCAGCAAGGGTAAAATCGCTGATGTTGTCGAGCAATGGGATAAGCCCGAACATGACGACTTTTCCCCTCGGAATCTGCATTCATTGTACAATGGCTTTACTCATGTTCTTAAAGGTGGAGTTCATGCTTTACCGAATCGCTCTCTCGCTCTTCATGGAGTTCTCGATTCAGAAGTCGGCTTCTCTAAGTAATCAATCTAACCTAAACAAAAACCTAACAAAAATTAAAATTATGAAAAATCAAGCAAAACTCAAAAATGTAGTTGAAAATCTCAGAGGACGATTCGTTTCTCTTCTAGTTAAACAAGGGGAGCAACGCAAGGTCTTCTCGGCAAAAGTCAAGAGTGTTACTGCTCGCCATGTAATGTTTTCGGACATGAATGGAGCGAATCGTCGAGTCAATCGTCGCCATGTTCTTCGAGCGACTTGTGCAGATAAATCCTTTAAAAGGTCAGTGAGTCTAGGTTAATTAGTCAATCTGCGTAGCGGAAAGATTAATGATTGCCCCCCGATTGGGGGGCTTTTTTGTGCCCACATTTATTATTGCATAAGTCGTTGAGGTTCAAGAGGTTAGGGAAAACCGGCCTAGGCTTTTTCGCGTAAGTCGTTGATAGTTAACGAGTAACGTCATGAAGTTTTTTTAATTTTATTAATTTTAGGGTTGACTTACCTCTATATGATGTCATACTAATACTTATGAAAGACGAACAAGCAAAGCAAAGAATGAAACAATTTCAAGGACTTCCCTCTAATACTATTTCATGGGAAACTTTCAAGAGATTGCTCGGGCAATTCGGTACAGAAAAAGGAATCGAAAAAGCAAAAAACATTATTAAAAAGCTTGACAGAAGCAACTAATTCAACCATAATTAAGACATGATTAAAACAACACTTCTCACATCAGGTAACCAAAAGATTCTCAAAGGCGAGAAATTAGGTTACATCACAAAAGGCATTCACCTTGCCCCAGCAAATCTTTCAGGCTACGAAGTTTGCCAATGGCGTTCTAAAGGTTGTACGGCATCTTGTCTTAATACGGCAGGTCGTGGGCAAATGAATTCGATTCAAGTCTCTCGTGTTAACAAAACAAAATTGTTCTTCGAGAAGAAAATGGAGTTTCTTGAAAAACTATCTAAAGAAATTACTTCTTCGATTAAGTCGGCTCATAAGAAAAGTATGCAAGCCGTATTTCGACCTAATCTTACAAGTGACATCATGTGGGAAAATGAGATCAATGAGGATGGTGCGACTATCCTTGAAAAGCACTCGTCAACTCAATTTTATGATTATACCAAATCATTTAAAAGAATGTGTTCTTTTCTCGGCAAACCTTTTATCAAGGGCGAGGCAAAATTTCCCTCTAATTATCATTTGACTTTTTCTCGCTCAGAGAATAATGACAAGAAATGCGAAATGGTTCTTTTAATGGGTGGCAATGTAGCCGTTGTGTTTCGCAATCAATTACCTAAGACATGGAAAGGTTTTGAGGTCGTCAATGGTGATGAAACTGACTTGCGTTTTCTTGACAAGAAAGGTGTGGTCGTTGGCTTGATCGAGAAAGGTATGGCAAAGAAAGACGCAACAGGATTTGTAGTAGAAGGGATAGACTCATGAGTGAAGCATATTACGATTCAGCCGAAGATTTAACCCTCTCACAACAAAGAGCGTTCGAAGAACTTTCAAAACATGGTTGCCAAGATATCCAACAATTTCTTGATGACATGGGCGACAAAGAAGAGTATAATGCACAAAAAGTGTTAGAATGGTTAGGGTACTGATATGATTAAAGCATTATTGATTACATCAATTTTATTAACCTTTAGTGCATATATTTTATTATGCATTTATGCAGATGTTATAAACTGTTGGTTATGAACTAGTTAGGGCAAAAAGCCCTGGGCGGTTTCGCGCAAGTCATTGAACATCAAGAGCTTACAACTATTTTTATTTTTTTCATTTAGGGGTTGACTTAGTTCGAGATTCTGACATACTTGTATTTATAGTTCTTTAATAGTTCAGATCATTATGTCCTCTTAGCTCAAGTTGGTAGAGCATCAATCATTCCGCAGTATACTAGTTAAGTCTGCAACCAATTGATCATTGGTAACGATTGAAGATGTGGGTTCAAAGCCCACAGGGGACTGCTCTTTTTGTAGATGCGAAAGCATTGAACAACGAGGCGTCAGCACACGCCTACAACCCTTCGGGGAGAGAAAAAGAGGTACATAAAAAGACTTGACTTCACGAAAAATTCTGTCATACTATTACTTATGAAAGCGAAAAAGATAAAGCTCAGACATCAAATCCTTTTCACTAAGGCTCGACCTTTCAAGATGAAAAACAAAATTCTTGATAGGAAACTAAAACACAAAACAAAATTAAACTATGTATCTTAATGACCCAAACCACTTGCAAGTTCAGGATGTTGACTCGCTAGAAGCAAACGAATTAGTT
>Ga0209714_1000317_pt1 | contig 30874 bp, 25 predicted proteins | sample COGITO_mtgs_1104_5_FD_185517 | JGI IMG/M metagenome (GOLD analysis project Ga0209714, IMG submission 185517) | Pelagic marine microbial communities from North Sea - COGITO_mtgs_110414 (SPAdes) (version 2) | ecosystem: Environmental > Aquatic > Marine > Epipelagic ...
GTAGTAGGTGGTGATGTTGTAGTAGGTGGTGATGTTGTAGTAGGTGGTGTTGTTGTAGTAGGTGGTGTTGTTGTAGTAGGTGGTGATGTTGTAGTAGGTGGTGATGTTGTAGTAGGTGGTGCTGATGTAGTCGTTGTTGGCTGTGTAGTGGTTTCACAATTTATTATATGTCCAGAAATGTAAGGGCATGTTTTTCCATTATTAAAAGATTCTTGATAGATAATATAACTTTTATCTCCATTAATACAAGGTTCAAATTCACCAATACAATCTCTAGTAATTAATCCTGACATATGTAAAGTATTATCAATGCTATATTTAATTTTTGCTTTCCAAGCTGTATATATTTTATTATCTAAATCTAAATTATTTTTAAATATATTATTAAACATACTATCCATATTTGTAACATTACTTACATCCCAAATACTAATATCTTGATTAAACGCTATAGCATTTTCAAACATAAAACCCATACTTTCAACATTACTTACATTCCAATTACTAATATCTTGATTAAAACTTTTAACATCTTTAAACATATAATTCATATATTTAACATTACTTACATTCCATTTTGATATATCATCATTAAAATTAGAAAATGTATTTGTAATTACGTCAAGGTCATTAATAATTATGGGATTGTCATTATTAGCACTAATAATAATAGTTCTACCATTATTACCATAAAATAAACTGTCCATATTAGTTACATTACTAACATCCCAATCTTTTATATCTCCATATTGTATTTTTGCTGATGTTTTATCAAATAACCAATTTTCTACAGCATAATAAATATTATAATTATCAATAGCAGTTAATAAAGATTCATATTTTTTTCTTAATAATAAATAAACAATAACAATAATAATAATAATACTTATTAAAATTAGTTCTTGTTTATATTTTTTTATAAAAGTATAAATAGTTTTCATTTTATATATTATTAATTAATAATATTATACTATATAATATAAATATAAAAAATAAAAAATTGATTTTTATTTTTATAATTTACATATATAAATGCGATTATCATATTCATCTAAAGTCTAAAATGAGGTTTTCTACTATCTTTACGATTTTTATATTTATCTATTTTAATTATTTTCTATTATTTAATTTTATTGAATCGATTAAAATTGAAAATGAACAAACTAATGAAAAAATGAATGAATATATTAAAAATTTTCCAGAATTAAGTAATAATTATACATTAAATACTACTATTGTTAAAATGAGTTATATTTTAAATACTGAAACACTTGAATATACAGGTGAAGTTGTAATGAAATATGATAATATGTTTGATAATCATAATTATTGTAAAATCATTGTCATTCATCCTGAGGTTCATATAACAGAAGAATATATTATTACAAATTATATGAACTATAACTATAAATTAGGTAATAATTATACAAATCTTTCTTGTAATCAAGAACAATGTGTTTATCGTATATATTATAATAATGAAAAATATGAACCTTTTTATTGTCATATTTTAAAAAATGGTATTATGATTGATACGTTTTAATGATTGTATTATTTTATACACTAAAAATTAATAAAATAAAATTTAATAAAATTTAATAAAATATAATAAAATAAAATTTAATAAAATAAAATTTAATAAAATAAAATTTAATAAAATAAATACTTTTTAAACCTCTTTTTACATTTTTAATATTTTTTTATAAATATTTTATAATTAATTATTTTTATAAATATTTATTTTTAAATTCATATAATAAAAATTGTTGTTGTAGAGGAATAGATAAATTAAAATCATCCAAATAGTCTTTATTTCTATCATAATATACATAATTATTAAGATAAAATGTATTGTTAATAGTATTATTATTATTGGTATTGTTATTGTTATTGTTATTATTATTGTTATTGTTGTTATTGTTGTTATCTCTAGATAATTCTAACATTCTATTCCAAATATCATTATCATTTATATCATTATAAGTAAAGTTATGTTGCATAATACGGGTGTCTATACAATGATTACAACAATTACATACATAACAATATCTTTTAGATATTATAAATTCTTGATTATTATTCATACTTACAAAAATAATATAAAAATTAAAAATTAAATAATTATAAGTATAAATATAAAATAGTTTTATATAAAAATAATTATAAATAATTATAAATAATTATAAATAATTATAAATAATTATAAATAATTATAAATAATTATAAATAATAAAAAAATTATAAATAATAAAAAAATTATAAAATAAATTAAAAATAAAATTATATTAAATTATAACAATTCAATAGGAATATTTTTACACATTTCCACTTTAAAACATTTTATTAATGTATTCATAGTTAATTTATCTTCATTATTTATTGTAGGATTAATTATTAAATATATATCATCATTATAGGAATAAACCAAATAATTATAAATATATTCAAAAAGTTCTGATGGTAAAAAGATATTTTTAGTTTTACAAGATAATATAATTGTCATCATAACATCATATACTGATGTATTTTTAGTTTCACTCTCATATAATACCCAATCATTTTCAACAGCACTACTAGAACGTGTAACAGATACAAAACAATTGTTTGCTCTTTTTAGCAATAATTCTTGCCATTTTTTAGTTATATATATATTATGATATAAAATTTTAATATATGTTTTAATATAAAAATTACATTCCTCTTTACCACATACCATAAAACCTCTTTTATCATCTCCATTATTACATTTATAATTTAATGAATATGAATGTGTATTTCCTTCGGGTTTTTCACATAATTGGCATATTCCAGCACAATATATCATTGTTAGACATTTTATTGGTATAGAAAATACACTTTTAATTCCATTTTCATTTATCTTTCTTAAATCTTCAATTGAAGTTTTTTTTTTAGTTTCACCATAATAACTGTTTTGTAATTCTACTAACTCTGCTCGCAAATCCATATTTAAATTTAACTAGTATTACCAACCTTTTTATATTAAATAAAACTAAATTGTTTTACTTTATAAAATTTATAAGTATCTTTTATAATTACATTTTTATTTTTCAATTTTTATATAAATTAATTATTTTTAATATAAAAATTGTTTTTATTATCTATTATATTATTTTTAATATAAACATAAAATTAAATATATATCCAGAACAAACTTTATAATTTATTGTATAAATAAAGTAATAATTAACATAATTAATATAATTTATATTAAAAAACAAATTTAAAATGGAAACTACACAAGAACAAATACCACAACCACAACCACAACCACAACCACAACCACAACCACAATCAACACCACTTCAAAAACTAAATGGTAAAAACATCTTTGTATTTGATACAGAAACAACTGGATTACCAAATGGTAGACCAAGTGGTTGGGGGTCTTATTGGTCATATAATTTAAATGAAAAATATGACAATGCTCGTATTGTAAGTATTGCGTGGTCAGCACTACATAATTATAATAAAGAAACATCTAATATTAATAATATAGAACATCATTTACGTTATCCAGAAGGTTTTACTGAAATTACAAATTCTCATATTCACGGTATTACTTATGAAGATGCTATTAAAACTGGTATTAAGTTAAATGATTTATTAATGAATCATAATTTATGTGTTGATATTTTAAAATCAGATTATATAGTGGCTCATAATGTTAATTTTGATTATTATATTTTAATGAATGAATTATATAGATTAGGAACTGAACATGCAAAATCGTGTATGTTACATTTAAGTCGGTTAAAAGAAAAAGGTAGATGTATATGTACTGGTGAAATAAGCACCAATATATGTAAAATGGATTTTCCAAGTAATCCTAATAATTATAAAGGATATAAAACTAATAAATATAAAATGCCAAAATTAAGTGAATTATATGTTTATTATTATGGAAAAGAATTTGAAAATCAACATAGTGCCGATGGCGATGTGAAGGCACTGTTGGAAATTATGAAGAAAATGTAAATTATACAAATGTAAATTATAAAATTTAATAGTTTATGTTTGTATTTTTTAGATTTTATATATTTTTTATTTATTTTTAATTACCATTTTAAAATTTATTATTTATAATACTATATAATTTATAGTAATATATAATTTATAATAATTATATTATTAATATAAAAATTGATTATAATAATATTAATATAAAATTATTTATTAATAATATAGTCACTACTTGTAAATAATAAATAATAAATAGTTATTTTATAAAAAAAAATGACTGACACTATTGACACTATTGAAAGTAAATTAAGTAATATAGATATTAATGATAATAAAAAACAGAAAAATAAAAATAAAAATAAAAATAAACCATTAAAAGAGAAATTATCAAAAATAGAATTATTTAAAAAAATAGGCGAATATGATACTCTTACAAATCAAACACGATTTGTTTCAAAAGATGAGTTTATTGGTGAATATTCAGAATTATTTTTTAAAAATGGTGGAGATTGGTGTAGATATTCATCTCTTAATAAATCAATTTATAAATTTGCGACTATGAAAGCAAATGGTAGAGAAATTAAACTTTTATGGAAAGCAACAGATATAGAAGAGAAAGAAGTTGAAAAATCATTTAAAGATAATTGTGAAATTGTAAAAGGAAATCAAATACAATATTTTAAAATATTTGGTATAAAAAATGAACAACAAGGTTGTAATCATCCTATTAGAGAAGATATTAAAGAGTATTATAAAAACAAAGCCTGTGCACATTGTGGAACAAATACAGATTTACAATGCGATCATAAAAATGGGCTTTATAATGACTCCAGAGTATTAAATACAAAAACACAAACAATAGATGATTTTCAATCTTTATGTAGGCATTGTAATTGTCAAAAAAGACAAGTTGAAAAAAAAACAAGAGAAACATCTAAAAGATATGGAGCAACAAACATACCATCATTAGCAATTTTTGGATTTGATTTTATTGAAGGCGATGAAACTATTAATCTTGAAGATGTAAATGCTCTTAAAGGAACCTATTGGTATGATCCTGTAGAATTTATGAAACACATTAAATTAAAATTAACCAAGAATTAATAAAATTAATAATAATACTAATAAAAAATAAAATTAATAATAATACTAATAAAAAATAAAATTAATAATAATACTAATAAAAAATAAAATTAATAATAATATTATTAAATTATAAAATAAATTTTTTTACACTATTTTAATATTTTAATTTTTTTTATATTTTTATGTAATTATTTTAGCAATAATTTCATTTACTTTATCAAAATATTCTTTTGATATTTCACATCCTTTAAATTTACGGTTAGTTTTTTTACAAGCCAATGCTGTAGTGCCTCCACCTAAAAATGTATCCATTACAGTATCATTTTCATTAGAATGTTTTTTTATAAGTGTTTCAAATAACTCTAAACTTTTTTGAGTAGGGTGAAATCTATTTTTACCTCCCTGTAAAGGAAATTGATAAATTCCATTATCATAAGAACTATTAAATGTTGGTAATCCACCTTTAACACCTATTAATGCGATTTCTCTACAATTTGTTAAATAATTTGTTTTACTATTTAAAGGTTGTGGATTTGTTTTAATCCATTCAATAAATCTAATTTGTTTAAATTTTGATTTTTCCATTAGTGTTTTTAATTCTCCAATTTTCCATATATCAAACCATAGTATTAATGTTCCACCTTTTTTTAATTTATTATAATATTCTTTAATAAATAAATCAAGAGTTTCTAATGTAAAATTATTGTCCCAATCACCATATTGTGTCTTAACACAATATTTTTTACCATAAATAGTTCCATATTTCATATAATTTTCTTTTTTATCATCATTTAATATTTTTTTTTCATTTTCATTATCATTTTCATCATCATTATTATTATCATTTTCATCATTTGTTATATTTTTATTATAATCATTTTTATAAATTTCCCATTCTTCCTCAGTTTTAATATATTCAATATTATTTGCTTCATTTTCTTTGACCATTTTATGGTGTTTATCCATACCAGTATCTTTTGAAATAATATACGGAGGGTCAGTTAAAATTAAATTAATAGAATTATTTTTTATTGTTTTTAAATATTCTAATCCTTCACAATTTTTAATTTCTATTATTTTTTCTTCCTTCTTCTCTTCCTTCTTCTCTTCCTTCTTCTCTTCCTTCTTTTCTTCCTTCTTTTCTTCCTTCTTCTCTTCCTTCTTTTCTTCCTTCTTTTCTTCCTTCTTCTCTTCTTTCTTCTCTTCTTTCTTCTCTTTGTTTAATTTAATTCTGGATGACATTTTATATTAATTACAAATATAATTTATTTTATTATTAATATTTATTACTATAGTTTTATATTTCAATTTTATAAATTAATAAAAATTGATTATTATAATATATAATATAATCTATAAAACTTAAATTATAAATTATAAAATAATTTATATAAAATGGAAAATAACAAATTAATTTATAAAATGAATAATAACAAATTAAATAAAGAAACTACCAATAAACCAGAAAATAAATTATGTTGTTGTTATAGTAAAAATTCTCACGATATGAGAGCGTGTGGTTTGTGTTATACATTTTGTTATAAACCTGATGAAATAGAACAATGTTATTTTTGCCCTCATACTTTTAATGAATATTATGAGTCAGGATATTTTATGACAAAACAATCAGGAACTGACCCCGATTGTTGTTGTACCGTCGCATTTTTACCTATTAAATTACCGCTATTCTTTCCTTGTTTATTAGGTTCTCTTTTTAATAATATAATAAATTGTTGTCGTGATACTAAAGCAAATTATTTATTCTAAAACATAAAAATACCAAAAAATACCAAAAAATACCAAAAAATACCAAAAAATACCAAAAAAAAACAATAAAAAAAGAAAATAAAAAATTGATTTTTAAATATTTAATTAGAAATAATATATACAATCAAAAATAAATAATATAATATTTAAAATGTCTTCTCAAACAGAACAATCTTTTCAAACTTATTTATCTGATATGGTGAATAGCGATATTAAATATCGCACTAAACAAGGTGAATCACCAGAAGAAATGAATTCACGTATTCGTGATAGCATTCGTGTTAAGTTTAACAAAATTTTATTGAAAGAAGAACAAAAAGAATTGTTTAATGTGTGGGAAAAAGAAGTATCCACATTACCTGCTATTGCTACCCGAGAACAATTGTATGGTGTTGCTCCTGAAGATTGTCTTCACATTATTGGTCTTTAAAAATAATATAAAAAATTAAAAAAATAAAAAAATAAATAAATAAAAAAAAATTAATATTTTATAATTAATTTTTAATTTTTTTTGTGTCATTTTGACTATCATTTTGACTATCATTTTCACGAGGTCTTTTACCATTTACCTGTCCATTTCCATTATGCATTTTATTTGTAAAAATAGGTTTTACTGGTGGTGGGCTATTACTTCTTTCTATACTATCAATAGGTATAAAATACGAACACATTATATAGTTTAATTAACCAATTAAATATCTTCTAAAAATATAAGTTTAATACAAATAATTTTATATATACATATATAAATAAATATTTAAATTAGTAAAAAAATCAATTTTTATATTTTTTTTATTAATATTATTTATTTTTTATTTACTATAGCCAATAAAAATTCCAAAATCATTAATAGTCATAAGTTGAATACCTTTTTCACGAGCAGTTTTAATTTTTCCACTATTTTCAGTAATATCTTTTGCAACAACAAGTGTTGTTTTTCCAGTAATACCAGAACCAATAACACCTCCACCATCACTAATAATTTTTTCCATATCAGCATTTCGAACACCAGTAAAAACAACAACCATACCTTTAAATTTAGAGCCATTATTACTAGACCCATCACCAGATCCATCACCAGACCCATCACCAGATCCATCACCAGACCTATCACTATTAGTATTTACTTTTAATTTAATCATCGAATAAAGTTTTAACCATTCTATAAATTTAGGCATACCTTTGAAAAAGACTTCTGTTGATTTATCACTAAATCCATCAATGTTCATAATATCTTCTTTCAAAACCATTCCCTTTTTCCATTTTTCTAAGAAATTAGGTATAGCATCAATAATAAGTTTAAATTTCTTTTCACCTAAACCTAATCCAAAAATAGTGCTAGCCATCATAACACGTTCTAATGGCTGTTCGACATCAAGCACTTTGTGAATAGAATTATATACATTTGTAGCACTCTTCAGTTGAAAGCCATCAATACGAGCCATCACATCAGGTGTTAAATCAAGAATATTTCTAATTTCTTCATAACCAGCATTAACTAATTTATTAACAACACCTTCACCAACACCCGCAATTTTCATAACTGAAAAGAAGGAGATAATACGTTTTACACGAACATCACTATTCGTTTCCATATTATCAACAATAGCATCGACACGGGTATCATTCCAATGCCACTTAATAGTAGCATCGGGCATTTGTGGATTAGAAGAAGCCTTAATAATTTTATAAATATAAGGTATAACATCACCACTTTTAATAATTTGTATTTCTGTTCCTGGTCCAATATTATTATCAACAATATATTTCATATTAAATCCTGATGTATATTGATGATTATCACCTTTAATAGTAATAGGTTTATATTGAATACGAGGTGCTAATGTGCCGTGTTTAGAAATATTATATTCCACATTTATAACTGTTGTAGTAGCAATTTGGTCATCTAGAGCCATTTTATAGGCTACTGAATATTTAGGATTACCACTAGTAACACGTTTATGAGACTTACTATTATTACTTAAAATAATACCATCAATTTCATATAAACTTTCTTTTTTAAAATCCATAAGTAATTCAGGCAATTGTGTATCAATTAAAGAACTAAATACTTTATAATTAGCACATAATACTCCTATTTTTTCTAATTGTTTAAATTGTTCTTCATACTTTAATGTATCAGGAGCAATCCATTCATAAAAGACAATATCAATATCCTTTACAATTTTAGGGTCAGGTGTTTTACTATTTACAATACCAGCAATTAAACTACGGGCTTTAGGATACATTTTAATGTATTTAGTATCAAATATATTATTTTTAATAATAATTTCTCCACGAATGGCAATATGTTTATGAACAGACAAAAGTTTTTCTATTTCTTTCATATTTAATTTATTATTTTTTTTATCTTTTTCTTTTCCCATATTAATATTTTCTAAAAGATTAGTAATTTCTTGACCTTCATAACCATCACCATGCTTATAAAGTTTCATTTTAAGATTTCCATTACTATCAGCACCACCAGCACCACCAGTTTCTTTTTCAATAACTAATAAACAACTTAATCCATCTAATTTTTCTGAAATAAGAATAGATCCTTCATTATCTTTTAACCATTTTGTAAGCACCTTTTCACCAGGTTTAACTTTATCTAGAGAACCTAAATAATAAGGTAATTTTACTTTATCTTCAGCATTTGTTATAGGAGCACCAATAGTTTTAAATAAGTCAGACGCTGGATAACGTTCTTTTAAAATAGTTTCTAGAATATCAAATGTAGTATCAGTTAATAAAGGTTTATCAGTATTATAATAAGTATGAATTGCTTTTTTTAAAAGTTTTTCTAATAATTTAATATCTAATTTTAATCCTTCAGTATGAGGTTCTTTTTCAAGTTTAGTAATTAGTGTTTTTGTAAGTGATGCCATTTTTAATTGAAAACTTTATATTATAATTTTAAAACTTTATATTATAATTTTAAAACTTTATATTATAATTTGAAAACTTTATATTATAATTTTAAAACTTTATAATATTATTATTTATTTATGTTTAAATAATCAATTTTTTAATAAATTAAATTTTAATTATTTAAACATAAATAAATAAAAATATAAAATAAAATATAAAATAAAATATAAAATAAAAAACTATATTTATTTTAAATATAATTAATAGTTTATTAATATAGTTTATTAATATAATTAATTAATAGTATAATAATTAATATTATAAATTAATACTATATAAATAAAATGTCGACAGTAGATTTAAAAAAGAAGGTAACATTTGATAAATCAATTATTATTAGTGAAAAAGAAAGTTTAGACCAGCAAACAAATGATAATACTGGAGCCCAAGGTCAAATAAGGTTTAATAAAGATACATTATTATTTGAAGGTTATCATTCTTTACCAAATAGTAATGATGGTGCAGATATTTTTGGTAATAAATGGCGACCTTTTACACAAAATGTAGCAAATACAAGCAATTTAGGTGTTATACGAGTAGGAGCAAATTTAAATATAAATGCGTCAACTGGTGTTTTATCATCTATTGCTGAAGGTGAAGGTAGGCTTTTTCAAAATTTTATAACAATATCACCTATTCCTGGGGCAGCCGAATATACAGGTATTAATCAAGCAATTATTAATGCTATAGGAACATCATTTGGTAATTATTTAGATGGTGTTTTAACATCAAATATAGGTTCAGCCCCATCACCTACATATCCCTTTGTTCTTCAAGTAGCCCCAGGACAATATACCGAAGAATTAAATCAAATTATATTACCAGATTATGTTAGTATTAGAGGTGAAAGTAATTATAATACAGTAATTACACAAAATTCAGGTCAAACTAATTTAGAAGATGCTTCTATGATTTTTGCAGGAAATAATAGTGAAATTAAAGATATTGTTGTAAAATTAGCAGATAGTAATACATCTTATAATTCAGCAGGTATTTATTCTAATAATAAAAATAATGTTATTATTGATAATTGTATTGTTAATACAAGTAGTAATAGTAGCACTTATGGTAATACATATGGTATTTATATTAAAAATGGTTCAAATAATAAAATATTGAATTCGACTATTGATATAAATAGTTCTAGTTTAGCAGGTAATGTAAATGCTATCTATTTAAATAATACTACACCTCAACTTTTAAATAATAGTATTGATATGCTTACTTCAAACTCAACAGTGAATAATGGTATTTATATGACTGATTGTATAGGTTCTACAAGTTCTATTAAAGATAAATTATATATTGAAAATTTAAATTTGTCAAATAATTATTTTACAAGTAATACTGGAAGCACCAATACAGGTATTGATATTAATAACAGTAGTTTTATATTAAAAAATAGTGAAATAGAAGTATCAAATAATTTAGACGATACTAATAATTATGGTATTAAATTAAATAGCACCGGTAATGTTGCTCCCTATTTATCTAAAACAACGACTAATGTGATTAGTTTTGTAAATACAACAACAGGTGTGAATGCTGGATTAAATACAATTGAAAGTTCAGATATTTCAGAAATTAATTTTTTAACACAAAATTATGACCGCGGACATTATATTTCAGTTTCAGGTTCAACTGCGAATGATGGTATATATAAAATAAGTAATACTATAACATCAAATGTAATTACCCTAGAGACTGGTTTTAATTTAGTAAATGAAAGTGCGTCTCCAAGTAATAATATAACATTAAAAGCATTATATGATATTAATATTTATAATACAACACTAAAAGCATCATCAAATACAATAAAAAATGCTGATACAAATAGTAATTATAATGTTAATTTATATAATGTAATTAATGAAGGAAGTGTTAATAATATCGAACCATCACATACATTTTATAATGATTATAAAACAATTAGCGTTGGTAAAGTAAATTGTAATTTTAATAGTTTATATAATGCTATGAATTCAATTAGTGATAATAGTTCTACAAATAGATATTTAATTAAAATACAATCTGGTGTCTATCACGAAACGAATGTCATAACGTGTAAAGAATATGTAGATATAGAAGGTAATGGAGAAGACAATACATTATTACAATTCTATCGTTATGATAATACATCAGGTACAACAAATAGCAATACTTCTTGTTTTCTAGTATCATCTAATACAACACTTAAAAATATAAAAATACAAAATACAAATGGATTATCAACTTATGTAGCAGGTCAAACAACATCATCTATTATTAATAATACTACTAATCCTATTAATAATTTAGTAATAGAAAATGTTACAATAGATGGTACAAGTTATTCAGCCTATATTTATGGTATAAATATTTATAATGGAACTAATATTATATTAAAAAATGTTGAACTTATTGTAAAATCAAGCACCACCGCAATTGAAAATATAGGTATTCAAACTAATGCTTGTTCCAATTGTATGTTTAATAATATTAATGCCACTTTAAATAGTTCAACCACAGTCACAAATACTGCCTTAAAATTTATAGATAGTGAAGGTATTATTTATAATCCTAAAATAAGTGTAAATTCGGGAACAACTACAAATACGTGTATTAAAACTGTAAATATCAATAATACACAAAAATTTATTCAGGTTTTTAATGGTGAAATTAGAGCCTATGATAATGTGGATTATAGTATTTATGGCGATAATTATTATACAATGATGTGTAGTGGCTTACAAATATTAGGTGATATATTTGAAAACACAACATTTAGTCGTCTTTATTTTAATAGTTGTTATTCCTTTACAAATGAAAATGATAAATATTATGTGAGTTTATTAAATAATTTAGGTGAAAATAATCAACTTAATGGGACTATATCTATAGATGAAACCGCAGGTAAAAGAAATGCTGATGGTATAAATAATATTTTTATTGGTATTAATTCGGGGTCAAATATTACTACATCTTCTTTTAATACATTAGTTGGTTTTCATACTGGTTTAATAATGACTGGCGGTGATAATAATGTATTATTAGGTTCCTATGTAGGTCAAAATTTAACAACAGCAGTTAAAAATACCATTATAGGGTCAAACGCAGCAACAAGTATTACAATTGGAAATGAAAATGTGATTAGTGGTTATCAAGCAGGTAATTCTATGACTACTGCCAATAATAATATTATTATAGGAACAAATACCGCGACATCATTAACAACAGGTAATCTAAATGTATTTATAGGTGATAATACAGCATCAAATACATTAAGTTCAAACCAAAATACATTTATAGGTGGTTTATCAGGTCGTTCTAATCAAACTGGAAATGATAATACTTATGTTGGATATCAAACAGGAAATAATGCTGTATCTGCTCATAATAATGTTTTAATAGGAGAACAAGCAGGATATACAAATTTATCAAGTAATATAGTAGCAATAGGAACAACAGCAGGTTATAATAATACTAGCAGTTTAAAAAATACATATATAGGTCATCAATCGGGTTATAATAATACAACAGGTGATTGTAATACATATGTAGGAAATAATGCTGGTAAAGGTGCTATCACAAGTTCAAATTCATTTAATACTGTCATTGGTAATGAAGCAGGGTATTCTTTGACATCAGGAGCACGAAATGTTTTAATAGGTTCAACAACAAATAATTCGAACGCAAATGATGCTCCGGGTTGGGCATTACAATCTGGTTCAGATAATATATGTATAGGAACAAATAATGCTCCAATATCAACAACATCAATAAATAATGTATTAATAGGTTCAAATATAGGAACATCTATTACAACATCAGGAAATAATGTATTAATTGGAAAAAATACAGGAAATGCCTTAACATCAAATAGTAGTAGTATTATAATAGGTTCAGAATCTGGTAATGATAATGTAAATACAAATACTTTTATTATAGGTCAAAATGCTGGTATTGGTTATACTGGTCAAAATGCGTTTTCATTAGGTCATAATACAGCAAGAAATATTGAAGGAGATTTTAATATGTTTATAGGACAAAATGCTGGTGGTAATGCTGATACTGATAAAACAGGAGCAAATAATATTGCGGTAGGACCTTATACAGGTGAAAGTTTAAAAACAGGATCACGTAATACTATTATGGGTTCAGGGACATCAACCGCAAGTAGTGGGCGTTTAATAAATAGTGGTAATGATAATACTTTATTAGGATATCATTCTGGTAAAGATATAAATGCGGGTATTGGTAATACACTATTAGGTAGTAATTCAGGTGCTAATATAACTAATGGTCTTTATAATATTGCTGTTGGTAATAATAGTAGTTTTAAATTAACTACTGGAGACCATAATATTACTATTGGTAATGAAGCAGGTTATAATTTAGGTAATGGTGTTCATAATATATGTTCTGGTTATCGGGCGGGTTATAATATAACAGATGGTGATAATAATATTGCGATAGGTCAAGAATCAGCAAGAACAATGAAAACACAATCCAATAATATTCATATTGGTTTTAAATCGGGTTTTAGTTCTACTGCGAGTGATAATTTATTTTTAGGTTATGAATCAGGAGCATTTAATGATACTGGCTTACAAAATATTTTTATTGGTAAAATAGCAGGTTATCAAAATACAACAACAAGTAATAATATATATTTAGGTAATCACGCAGGAAAACATAATAGAGGTGATAAAAATATATTTATAGGTCATGAAATAGTAGATGATAAAAATAATACAAGTAATATTACAACCTTTTCAAATAAATTTTCAATATATCAAAATACAGCCAGTGGTATTACATCTAATACAACGGCTGATTGTACTATATTAATTGGTGGTGATTTTTCAACAGGAGCAGTTGGTGTTGGTACTAATTCACCAGAACATCATATAGGTACAACCATTTCAGATACAGATACAAAATTAGTTGTTTTAGGTAGAGTATTGGCTAATGCTTATACACCATTTACAGGTGCTCATATTATAACTATAGATAATAGTATAATGATAGATGATTTACTTTACGGTATGATAATGTCTTCAACTGGTTTAAGTAATTATAGAGATATAAATAATTCTATTATTACTGTTAAACCATCAGTAATAAATAATGATAAAACCGTTTATGGTGTTTATAGTTCTAAAGAAATAGTTATTAATGAAAGTAATGTATCAACAACTGTATATTATGTTAATTCCGTAGGTGAAGGTGGTATATTAGTAAGTAATTATAATGGCGACATACAAAATGGTGATTATATTACTACTTGTCCTATAAGTGGTTATGGTGCTTTACAAACTGATGATATATTACATTCTTATACAGTAGCAAAATGCACACAAACAATAGATTGGTCTTCTATATCAACAACAGTAGAATATAATTCTACTACTTATAAATATTGTTATGTAAGTTGCACTTATCATTGTGGATAAAAAAAAATTTGTGCTAAAGAAATTTTACTAACAAAAGCAAAACTTACCAAACACATTTATTTGCGGTTCATTAATATCGCAGCAAATAAAACAATATACCATATTGCAACCACAATTTATAGTTGCACAAGGCATGAAGAAAGGCGCACAGCCTGACGTCATGATGATGTTTCCTATACAGTCGAAACAACACAAATTGTCACCATCAACACTACCATCTTCATGAAGAAGAGAATAAAAGAGGCACAAATATGTGCCCGGGTTGGTGGGATAAAATATCTCCACCTCAGGGTTATTTATCATGTATTCCCTGTCTTTTTCATTCACGTATGTATAACAATCATAACAATCTTTTAAATTGTTAGCATCATACATACCAGCAAAGAATCCACACAATAAACAACCGTGTGTTGCACGTGGATATTTTTTAAAAGTGGCGTGGAAAGAACAACACGATTTCCAGCATTGTGTTAATAAAAAGAGGTGTATACATAAAGAATTTGTGGATACGGGTTCCGAACCCGTAGTAGGTTGAATATTATCTTTGGATACCGAACCCGTATCAGGTTGACCCGCAGGAGGAGGCTGACCCGCAACAACGGTTTCGGAGCCCAGAGCAGCCTTTTCAGCTTTTTCACTGAAGCACACATTCACATTCCCCATGATGCCAACGAATATATATAAATTATTATTATTATAAAAATTTCAATTTTGTTCTATTTTACGAAAAATACTAAAAACTAAAATTTTTCAATAAACATTTTGTTATTTATTTTTCTTTTTCTTTTTCTTTTTCTTTTTATTATTTAATTTTTTATTTTATTTATAGAATAAATAGAGTATCCAGAATAAATTATAAATAATATAATATAAACATTATACTATATACAATAAACAGCACACAAACACACTATAAATAATATTATACAAAATGTCATTAACTATTTCGTGTTTAGATAGTCGTTATTTTAATGACGTAAAACAATTAATAAATGTATGTGATGATTTTGCTTATTATAGAAATCGCATTTATGTTGAACTTAAGTATTTTGAATTATTTACAAGTTCTATAATTAAGTATAATCCAATGACTGACTTTACATATGAAGATTATTTAAACATACAAGATAAAGAAGCCATATTAAGACACGATGTAAAAGCCATTGAATATTTTATTAAAGAATTACCAGAAATAAAAGAAACTAACAAAGCCCATTTAATACATATTGGTTTAACTAGTCAAGATGTAAATTCTTTAGGGATGATGATGTGTTTTCGGGATACGGGATTTATTGTATTAGATTTATTAAAAAATTTAATAACAGATTTGAATACTCAATTAATAGAACCCTATATCTCAACAACTAACGCTACTACAGCATCTACTACAGCATCTAATACAGCATCTACTACAGCATCTAATACAGCATCTAATACAGCATCTAATAATACTAAAAATGACATACTAATGTTAAGTTATACCCACGGACAACCTGCCACACCAACGCATTTTTCTAAAGAAATGTTAATTTATAAAGACCGTTTAGATGATATTTTTAATGAATTAGAAATGAATATTAGATTAGGTTTAACTGTTAAATTTGGGGGTGCTACTGGCGAAATGAATGCTTTAAAATTTGCTTTACCTGATACAAATTGGGAAGAATGGTGTGACCATTTTATTACATTATTCGATTTAAAAAATGATGACCCAAAAGACGATTATTATGTAAAAAAAGCATATTTTAAAAGAACTCAACATACAAATCAATGTGATAATTATGATTCAATACTAAAAGTGTTATATATAATAAAAAGAATGCTTCATATTATAGAACATTTACGTGGCAATTTATGGCTTTATTGTCATCGTGAGTATTTAATACAGAAAACAGTTAAAAGTGAAGTAGGTAGTAGTACAATGCCTCATAAAATAAATCCAATTGATTTAGAAAATAGCAAAACATCTATAGAAATGGCAAAACGTATGATAGATGGTGTTTGTGATATATTAACAGAAACAAGTTTTCAAAGAGATATAAGTGATAGTAGTGCTTTACGTAATGTATCCTCTATCTTTGGATATGTTGTATTAACATTAAAAAAAATGTCATCTAGTATATTAAGATTAACACCAAATAAAAATAAAATAAAAGAAGAATTACAAAATCATCCTGAAATTATACTGGAAGGAATACAGACCTATTTAAAAATACATTGTAAAATAGATAATGCTTATGAAATTATAAAAGATATATCTAGAGGTAATACATTAACGTTGATGGATATTTATTGTATGGTTGATAATTTAGAAATTGATGATATTCATAAAACTATTTTACATAATCTAACACCTGAAAATTATAGTTAAATTATTTATAATTAATTACTAAATAATTACTCAATAATAACTAAATAATAACTAAATAATTACTCAAACTCGACAACTTCTAAATCATTTAATGTATCATAATCAATACTGTCATCTTCTTCATCCCCACTCCCGTCTTCATCCCCACTCCCGTCTTCATCCCCACTCCCGTCTTCATCCTCACTCCCGTCTTCATCCCCACTCCCGTCTTCATCCTCACTCCCGTCTTCATCCCCACTCCCGTCTTCATCCCCACTCCCGTCTTCATCCCCACTCCCGTCTTCATCCCCACTAATTATAGTTGGACTTGTAGAATGAGGTGAGTCTAAGTCATAATCAACATTTAAATCAATATTTTCAACATCTCCTATTTTAATATTACTAATATCAGAAAATTCATTATTTTCAAAAGTATTATTATTTTCACTAGTATTATTATTTTCACTTTGTGTTTTAGTGTTATTAAATAATTTTATATTATTATTAAATAATTTATCATCTATATAAAGGTCTTCTAATGTAGTTGCTTTTACCATATCGTATAATGTTTTATTTAGTTTATTCGTTTTTGGTTTATTAGGCATATCTTCTTGTATAGATATAGGTTTATGTTTAGAATTTATAATAGGTTCAGGTGATTTAGAAAGTATAGTTTCTATATTTTCTATAGTATCTATTTTATCTATCTTATCAATAGTATCTTCTTTAGTATTTGGTTCAGGAGAATTAAATATAGTATTATCAACAGTAATATTATTATTAGTATTATCAGTATTATTATTATTATTATTATTAGTATTATCAGCAACTAGTTTAATACTTTCATCTTTCTTTTGTATTTGAGGAGAAGGTATAATAGGGATAGGTTTTTTTAGATTGATTGATTTATATTCATCTGTGTTATTAATACTATCTTTATCACAAAAATGTTCTATAGGATGTTCTAGCATAGCATCTGTTTCAGTAATAGGTATTTTTTCTAGATTAATATTTTCATCAGTATCACTAAAAATATAACCACTTGGAATACTTCTAAAATCATTATCTTTAAAAATTTTAATTTTTTGTAATTCATAACAAGGTGAAAAATTTTGCTTCATAAATTTAAGACCAGTATATTCTATAATACCCACAATTAAATCGCCTTCTTGAATACACGATATATCATTAATTTTTTCCTTTCTAGAATTAAATATTTCAGTTAATATATTACCTTTATAACTTGGTATTTTAATACGTATCACAGGTAGATTACCATTTGACCTAAGTAATATAGCAGTTTTATAATAATTTTCAACAATATTTAATGGCATAACTTGGTTAAACCATTCTTTAGAATTTGAATGACAAGTGGAAATATTATTTTCATCATTTTGTATTAAAAAATCATAAAAATATCCTCCTTCACCTGTTTGTGGTAATTCTAAATCAATATAATAATTATTATCAATACGAACAATTCCTGATGTTGTTTTTAATTTAGGTGTCTCTAGATAAAAAGGTAATAATTGATTTTTAGTTAAACGATAATTACATATAGATTGATAATAACCACCTTGTGTTTTATGGGGTTGTAAATATTCATATTTAGTCTTATTCAAATTTTTATAGTTTAATATTTTTGGTTGTTTCTGCATTTTATAGTTTAGTTTATTTTGTTTTATTAATTTACTTTATTTTATTTACTTTAAATCCTATCTTTGTAAATAATTCATATATTTAGGTTATAAATAAATACGCATTTTAAAAATAGATTAAATAATTTTAAATTAAATTATAAAAAATTAAATACTATTTGTTTTTTTATTATATAAACAATATTTATTATTATTAATATATTAATATTATTAAGAATAAAAAAATATAAATAAAAAAATGGATTTACGTGAAATATTATGTGATTTAACAAATAGATGTATTTCTGAAATTAATGAAGGAGATGATATTAAACAACCAATTAAAGATAAAATTTTAAAACCATTAATTAATTATATTCTAGAACAAATTTATCCATATCTTATTTTTAGTGTATGTATTTTTGCTCTTACATTATTAGTGGCTATAATTATATTGGTATTAATATTGAAAAGTGGGACAAGTATAGGAAGTAGTATTACAGGAGGTGGTGGAATTAGTGGTGGTGGTATATGTGGTATAGGTGGTTGTTCGCATTTAAAAATGATTTAAAAAAAATTGTAGGTTTAAAAACCTATATTTAAAAGCCTGGGTTATTACGCTCAGGGGTGATTGCATGATTAAAATCCTTACCAATCCAGCCATTTTTGTAGGCATGCTTTAAACGGGTCTCACCATTTTTTTCATCAGGAAAGCCCTCTGGGTTAGGTCGAACCACTTGTGGGACACAAATACGTACCTTTGGGTGGTTCTTAAAAAACAAATTGCGAGGTTTAAGTTTCCTACGACTACCAGAACCAGCACGTTTCGCCTTAGCGTGAGCAGGTTTTTGGGAAGGACACGACATTGTTTTCGAGAGAGTAAGAGACCAATTATATTTATATTAAATAATATAAAATAAATCAATTTTTAACCATTTTACTATTTTTACCATTATTTTATAATTTTAATATAAAAAAAATATATATTATTATAATAATAAATAATCTAAACTAAACTAAAATATAAACTAAAAAAATGGAAATGTCTCATTCAATGACCGAACCAAAAGAAGTATTAATTATGATGATAATTATGTTTATTGCGGGTTTATTCTCTAGTATGAATAATTGGGTAGATAAAATAAGTGATATTAAATTTCATTTAAATGATATTTATATGTCATTATTAATGTGTGGTTGGTGTTTAATATTAATGGGAATTTATTATATTCACGCACCTATTTTAACGATTGGTATTGTATTTACTGGTATTATATTAATTTGTATTCGTAAGCAACTTTTTATTAATGAAACACAATATTTAAAAGGTATGATACCACATCATTCTATGGCTGTATTAATGAGTAAACAATTATTAGAAAAAGAAAAAGAAAATATAAAAAATAGAAATTTCCATTCTAGATTAATACCAAATGTAAAAAGATTGGCAAAGTCTATTATTGATACACAAAATGATGAAATAGATTTTATGAAAAGTGCTCTCTATTATAAAAATATTATGTAAAATATAAAAAAACTATTATGTAAAATATAAAAAAACTATTATGTAAAATATAAAATGTATTATGTAAAATATAAAATATATAAATATAATATAATAATATAAAATTATCATCATTAAAATTATCATCATCATCATTATTATTAATGCCAGAATTATCTCAATGTTTAGTTTTATTACCAATACATTTATTTGATAGTGATACTTTAATACAATCATTAAAAAAATATTTCTCTCTGGATAAACAAACTAATTCAAAAGAACAAACTAATTTAAAAAATATAAATTTAACAAATATATATATCATTGAAGAACCTGTTTATTTTGGAGAACGTGATACTAAATTAAATTTTAACAAAATAAAACTTGTTTATCATAGAGCATCAACCAAGTCTTATAATGATTATTTACAAGATAAAACGATTATAAAAAAATTAAATGATTTATTTAATGATAAATCCCCCTCACAAACCACTTCAAACATCAAAGTATCTTATTTAAATTACGATGAATTAAAAACAAAATCTAGTTATAATTCTATAAATAAACATTCTCAAATATATATGTTTGACCCTGTGGATACCTATTTAGAAGAAAAATATGCTAAATTATTTAAAAAAAAACTAAATTATTTAGACACACCTCTATTTTTATGTTCTAATACAAATTTAGAAGAGTTTCATAAGTCTAAAACAAAAGAAGATACTTATACCCACGCTAGTTTTTATAAATGGCAAAAAGAGAGATTAGATATTCTTAAAAATGAAAAATCCTACGATACAGAAAACCGTAATAAAATGCCATTAGACACTAAAGTTCCCCCTCTTCCTAAAAATGATGCTAAAGTATCTAATAAACCTAATGCTAAGCCAAATCCCTATTTAGTAGAAGCGATTACTTATGTTGAAAAACATTTTCCAAATAATTTAGAACCTTTGTATGTAAAAGATGGAAAAAAAATAACTCCCGAATCAATACATTTCCCCATTACTCATAAAACTAGTATTGCTTGGTTAGAGCATTTTTGTAAGCATCGTTTAGAAGAATTTGGGCTTTATGAAGATAGTATTGATAGTGTCCCTCGCAATTTTCTTTTCCATTCAACCATTTCACCAATGTTAAACATTGGTTTAATTACACCAGAACAAGTTGTCTCTATTGTATCTAATTATTACACTAAACATAAACATATTTCTATATCTACGTATGAAGGTTTTATTAGACAAGTCATTGGATGGCGTGAATATCAACGTTATATTTATAAATATATTGGGAATAAAATGAGAAACAGTAATTATTTTAATAATAAACATAAATTATCAACAGAATGGTATAATGCTACTACCACTATAAAACCAGTAGATGATGCTATTATGTTGGCGATGAATGATGGTTATATACATCATATATTAAGGTTAATGGTGGTTGGCAATTTTATGAATTTAGTAGGAATACATCCAGATGAAGTCTATAAATGGTTTATGGAATTTGCGTTGGATAGTTATGATTGGGTAATGATAGGAAATGTATATAGTATGGCTTTATGGGCTGATGGTGGTATGACAATGAGAAAACCATATATCTCTGGTGATGGTTATATTATGAAAATGGGAAATTATAAAAAGAAAGGAGAATGGAATATGATTTGGAATACAGTATTTCATCATTTTATAGATAGAAATTCAAAACAATTATCATCAACATATTATAATGGTATTGTTAAAGCATGGGCACGGAAAACTAAAAGTGAAAAAGATAAAGAATTAAAGATTGCTAATGAATTTATAAAAAAAATAACTAAATAAAAAAAAATAACTAATTAAAAGAAATATATAATTAATAAAAATAATATATAAATAATATATAAATAATAATAAAAAATATAATATAGTATTTAATAAAAAAATATAACATAATATTAATATATTCTATAAACTTAATTAAATAAAATAAAATCAATTTAAATTAACCAACTATAGTAATACTAATAAAATGGATGATTTTGAGTATTTTTCTCTTAAACTCGTTATAGGCATTATAATATTTGCTTTTGTTTTTAATATTATATTATTTTACAATACAGAATTTGACAAAGAGATTACAATAAAAGAAAAATATGTTGTGAATGATAGAAGTAATTTTAAATATTATATCATTAGCACTGATAATAAAATTTATAATATTGTTGATGTATGGTGGATAGGTGAATTTAATAATGCTGACGATTACGCCCAATTGAATGTTGGTAAAACATATCGTGTAAAAGGTTATGGTATTCGTGTTCCTTTTTTAAGCATACATTATAAAATATATAGTGTTGAATTATAAAAAAAATTCACTCTTTTGTTCAATTTAAGAGCATTCTCTAATTTTTGATAAAACTTTGTGGAAGTTGGAAATTTTTTCCACACATAGAATAAGAGTATTGTCTTCGCAGTTATCTTTAAAATACATCTGCATAGCTTCAGCAGATTTATATACATGAATAGTGTATATTGTTATATCACAGTATATTGTTTTATCACAGTATATTTTTTTATCACACTTTATATCGCATTCAACGACAACAATTTTATTATTAGTCGTTAATCGAATAACAATTACACCGCCATCAGTGCATATGCGATAAGGAAAGTCATCGTCGATAGGGTAATCTTTACCCGTTTCAGGGTCGCAAAGGGCAAATATTGTGTTTAACTTTCTACGTAGAAAGTTTGCAAGCCAAACCATTCTCTTTATATATTCTGTATTTACCTGCCAACCTGCCTTCATTTCGAACATCATCTTTAAAATTTATCGAAGAACTAATAATATTTATTAATTAAAATTAAAAAATCAATTTTTGTCAATTTGTGTCAATTTTTCTAAAAATGCTGAAAAATACTGAAAAATACTGAAAAATTAAAAATTAAAAATTAAAAATTAAAAATTAAAAATTAAAAATTAAAAATTAAAAATTAAAAATTAAAAAGTAAAAAGTAAAAAGTAAAAAACTACACACATTCTATATTAAATCTATATCAAATCTAAAATACTTCTAAACATAGATAGATAATAAGAAAAAATAATCCACCATAGATAAAATGTTTAAATGGTTTTAAATGAGGAGCATAAGTTGAAATAGGGATTAAATTATTAGTAAAACTTAAAATGACCATATAACCTAAAAATGTTATAAGTAAAGCAATAAGCATTTTTCTTAAAGTTTGACATTCTATGTATTGAGAACCTTGAAACCCTTCTTCAATATCTTCATCATTATCCATATCATTATCCATATCATTATCATTATCCATATCATTATCCATATCATTATCCATATCATTATCCATATCATTATCCATATCATTATCCATATCATTATCCATATCATTATCCATATCATTATCCATATCCATATCATTATCCATATCATTATCCATATCCATATCATTATCCATATTCATATCATTATCCATATTCATATCATCATCTATATCCATATCATTATTCATATTATTAGATTTCATTCCACCTTTATTACCACCCATATTAGTAACCATATTATTATTATTATTATTATTATTTTTATTATTATTATTTTTATTATTATTATTATTTTTATTATTTTTATTATTTTTATTATTTTTATTATTTTTATTTGATATATTATTTCTAGGTAAAGTAGGTGCTTTTCTTTCAATAGTATTATTTTTAGATTTAGTTGCAATAGGTATATCTGAATTTATAGTTCTACCTTTAGGGACGGGGGGAGGAGAATTGTTATTATTGTTATTACGATTAACATTTGATAATTCTTTATCAACATCACTAATTGCCATATTTGCTTTAGTATAATTAACTGCTTGTTTTAGATTAGCAAGCATCATTTCATCATCAGCAGTAAATGATTCAAAACCTTCAACATATTTTGATGTATTACCAACAACCATTTTAAAATAAATATTTATAATTTATATTATTATTAATATATATTATTTTTATTATTATTAATATATTATTTTTTATTTTTATTAATATATATTATTTTTATTTCATTTATAAATAATTAATTAAAAAATAAAAAATAAAAAAAATTATTATATTTGTGCTATTTTAAATAGCAGGATAATATAAAAGTATGAGATTTACAAATACTTTTATATTATCCAGCATTACCAGCATTACCAGTAATGCTAATTTCATTATTATTTTGGGTTGCATTAAACATCAACATTTTATCATTAAAACCACAACTCATTTTGAAAGTTTAAATTTTTTTTAATTATTATAATTATTAATATTACAAAAAAAAATCAATTTTTTTTATAAATATTATTTTTTTCTTTTTTTTATATAATTAATTATTTAATTAAATTTTTAAATAATTACATTTCAGTTCTCATTTCATTTTCAGGTGTCATTTGTTGTTGTTCTTGCATCATTTGTTGTTGCATTTCAGGTGTCATTTGTTGTTGTTCTTGCATCATTTGTTGTTGTATTTCAGGTGTCATTTGTTGTTGTTCCATTTCTTGGTGAGATTGACAAACACCTGTATCCATATTACACATACCATTATCCATAGGCATTTCCATTTGTGTTTGCATATCCATATTCATATTCATATCTATATCCATACCAGGAACTTGAAATGGTTGTTCTTCAGGCTTTTTAAACATTTGTGGTTTAAACATATACATACCAACCATAACAACTAAAGCAATAACTGCTACAATAACCATTTGTGTGTTATTTGAAATAAATTCAGTAATAAAGTCTAACATTTTTTTAATTTAAATTAAAAAATAATTAAATAGTAATTGTTTATTAAAATTTAATTATTTTTTATTTTATTGATAATAACCGAATTAAATAAAAAATATAATTATAAAATTAAATAAAAAATTAAATAAAAATACTAAACACTTATTTATTACATAACATAACCATATTTAGATAAAAGTTCATTAATATCATTATCCGTCATTATATATTCAAGTTTAGGTTTATTTTGTTCTGGAGTATATTCTATTTCAACAAATCTTTTATTTATTAATTTAGTATTTAATAAAGATGTTGTTTCATTAATTTCAGTAAATAATGATTTATTTGTTGGTATATTAGCACAGAATTGATTATCTATATGTATTGCTAAAATATGTTCTTTGTTTAAAGGATTAGTTTTAATAGTATATGTTTTATAATCAGAATAAGGTTTCCCGTAATGTAATATACGATGTGTTTTATAACGATTTTCAAAAGGTGTTGTTGGTTTGTAAATAGACATTTTTTATTAGTTTATTAGTTTATTAAATTAAAGTATTTTATTATATTGTATTCTATTGTATTATATAATAAATATTTTAATATATGTATATATATATTATAAATAATATTATTTTTAAATTTATATATATATATATTAAAATACAATTATAAAATAAATTAAAATAAAAATATATTTTTAAATGACATCAGTAAATACAACACAACCATTTAAAGTTACATTAAAAACTGATAACAGTTATCATATAACACAAAGTCAAAAATTTTTAGAAACAAATAAAAGCGAAGCAACACTATTAAATTTGGATAACTATTTTAAATCATCAGAAAAAAATAATTTTAATGGTGAATATTATGCGAAGTTTAAAGCTTTTCAAAAAGGTGTATTTAGTCAATTAGCAGATGAAGTAGATAAAAACGAAGGTGAAATAATACAAAAACATATATATGATAATAAATATAAAAAAGATATTGAAGAAATATTTGAAAGATATAAAACAACATATATTGATAGTATAAGTTTAACTGAACCTGATATTCATATGAAAACAAGTGATGAGAAACAATATCCTTTATTTCAGGAAGACTTATATAATAAAAGTTCTTTACCATATGAAAACTTTGAAGAAAATGTTGGTATAAGAACTAAAATAGAAAACCAATCAGATGAGGAATTTTTTAATACATTAGGAAAGCGCGTTGAAGGATTAAATCAATGTAGTATAGATGATAGATATAATAAAACAGAATCAAAACCTTTAAAAGAATATTTTGAAAATGAAAAAAAAAGAGAAGAAATTAATTATGAACAAATAATTAAAAAATTAAATACAACAGAAGAACTTAAGGAAGATATTAAGGAAGATATTAAGGAAGATATTAATAAACACTGTAAATTAATTGAATTTAGTCCTAAGAAACTTAGAAATATTACTATGTTAAATAATAATGTAGAATTAGAAAAAATAATGAAAGCTATAAAAAAGTTATTTGAAAATAATAAAGTTGAATATGAATATGCTAAAACTTTTTTATCAGAAGAATTCTGGATTGATGGTATATTAAATTATGATAGTATTAAAAAACAAATTAAAGCTAAAGACTATGTACAATATATATATGGATTTTCTACTAATGAAAATTTTAAATATTTATATAATCTTGAATTACCATTATATATTACTATTTCAATTTTACCATCTACAAAAAATCATCCATTTTCTTGCCATCCATTAGTAGTATGGAATATATTATTAAATATGATTGTAAGTAAATGCGCTACATATAATAATAACCCTTTATGTTTTCTTAGATTGTATTTACCAGTTTTAAATACTCTTATTAATAGAGTAAATTTTAAAGATACACTATCTGATATTCCCAACCCTAAAAATAAAAAACAAGAAATATATGAAATACAATCTCATAAAAAATTATTAGATTTATTTGATGGGGACTCTAAAGTAAATTCTGAATTTATTGGTATAATTACTATTAAATATATTTATAATAAAACAAAATTTCTTAAATCTCATGAACTAGAATATAGAATATGGTATTTATATGTTTTTAAAAATAATGATAATAAAAAAGATAATAGAAATAGGCTAAATACATTAACAGGAATTAATGAAAATTTTTTTTGTGTTTCGCAAGAACTTTATTATATAAATAAAGGTTCATTATTTAAAAAAGATAATACAACATATTACGAATTATTATTTTTTATAAACTTATGTAAAAAAAATAATATATATATTTATAAAACTAAATATAATCCTACATTAGTATTTTTATCATTATATGATAATCTGGAAGAAAATCAATTTCTAAGTGAATTACAAATGACTAAAGTAGAACTTAATGTATTTCCATATATTAATAAAAAAATATATCTAACATTAGAATATAATAATATAGTAAAAGGTGGTGCAAATAAATCAATGTATAAATTATCATTTACTAATAATGAAAAACAACTATATTTAAAAAATATAATTTCAGATTATGTATTAAAATCTAATTTATTGAGAAATAAAGTTTTTAATTTATCATTTTATAGCAATGATATAAATAAATATTATATTTCAAGTGAAAGAGAATTATTTAAAAATACACAAATATATTTATATGATTTTTTATTAATTAATTATGATGAATCATTAATGAAACATAAATTTAATAATAAAACCTTAAATTTAACTAAATATAAACCAATAGGATTAAATTTTTATCATATAAATGAATTATTTAATAAATATAATATATTTAAAAATTTTAATTATAATAATGATTCAATATTATCTATTGGAACAAATTTAAGCTTTATTGAAGTAATAAAATTTAATAATTATAAAGTTAAAAATATTAAAAATATATTGACAATAAAACAAAATGTTTATAGTTTATATGATTTAGAAAAATGGAATCACTATATAAAAAATATTTCTAATATTTATAATATTGAAAATATTGAGTTTAATGATTCTATTTATAATTTAATAAATTTTAATTTTATAAATAAAAATACAAACTATTATAAAATAATATATTATTCTGTAGTTTCATTTTATCGTAATATAGAGTTATATGAAAATTATTATAATATACCTTGTCGTTTTGCAAGTATTTTATTTATGTTAAAAAATTTAAAGATTGGTGGAACTTTTATTTTAAATATAAACTACCTGGATTATAAATTTGAGGCAGATATGATAATAATAATATCTAAATATTTTGAAAAATATAATTTATTTAAACCAGAAATACATAATGAATTAAAAAGGTCTGGTATAATGACAATATTTGAAAATTTTAAAGGTATAGATGAAAATGATAATACTAATAAAAATGATTATTCAAAATTATTAAAAATTCTAGATACTATTAAAACTCTTTATCCTAATGAAGGTAAAGATTTTAATATATACGATAAATCTATACGAGAAGACTTACATATTACTAAACCTATTATATCTATACCTAAAACTATACCAAAACAAATTATTAGTTTCTTAGATACAAATATTAATGATAAAATATATGATAAAATAAAAGAATTTACAGAAGAAATAAATTTTAAAAAATGTTTATTTATACAAAAAATGATAAATATTCTATCCTCTCCAGAACAAATTGACATTATGAATAAAACTAAATTACCAACTCCAGACCAAATTATGTCTAGTATAATGTATTGTCGTAAATATAATATACCTTTTAATGATAAATATAATGAAGATAAACTTAGTGATTTAACAAATAAAACAATATTAGATGATATGTATGGTTTAAGTAATCCAATTTTAGGCAAATTTAAAACTCCATTTCAAACTTACATAGTAAATAAAATTATATTAAATCCAAAACTAAAATATAAATCAAAATCAAAATCTCGTAAAAAAGCAAATTCACTACCAATATTTAAAACAAAATCAATCATTTTAAATTCTAAATTAAAACCAACATTTAAATCTAAATCTATAAAATTAAAAACTAAAAATAATTCAAATTCTTTTTTTAATAATTTATTTAAATTATCAATAAAAAAATCAAAAAAATCAAAATCTATAAAATCAACATCACAAAAATCAATTACCCAGAAAAAATCATTATTTAAACATAATAATAATATATCGTTAGACAAAGCCTTATTTAATAGTAATAATTCAATAAAACAAGCATATCTTACAATAGATTCACGAAAAGACTTTACAAAAGCTAATCCAAATGAAGATTATGATAATTTTAAAGAAGAATTTAGGTATTATAGGTCAAAAGGTAAAGATAAATCTCATAATTTAAATTTAACAGTTCAACGTATATTAGATGATAAAAGTATTTCACAAGCGTGGTTAAAAATGTATGAAATTATTAGTGAATGTAATATTGTGCCTTTAAATAAGAATGGTGTATTTAAATCGTTTCATTTTTGTGAAGCCCCAGGAACATTTATAAATTGTTTAAATAATTATATTTATACTAAAACAAATTTTACTCAATTTGAATGGTTGGCACAAAGCTTACATCCTAGATTAGCAAAAATAAAAGATGCTTATGGAATAATAAAAAGACATCCTAATAATTGGGATTGGGGTATAGATAAAACGGGTGATATTACTAATCCTGAAAATATTAAATATTATGCTAAACTTATAAAATTATTTAATATGGAAAATAGGAATAAAATAGATACAAAACAATATAGTAATATTCCTTTTTTAATAACTGCTGATGCCGGTCTTGAACCAGAAGACCCAAAATATAAGTTAGTAGCCTATTCTTCATATGTAGCAATTCTTTATTCATTACCAATTCATGGTATGATGGTATATAAAATTAAAGATATACCTTTAGAATTACCCCTAATTTGGAATCTTATTTATATTACATACACAAACTTTAAAGAAATGTATTTTTTTAAACCCGTTCAAAATAGTCAGTCAAGTGAATTTTATATTATAGCAAAAGATTATTTAGGAACAATTAATACAGATATTTTTGATTATTTAATGAAACAGATAGATAAATTTGATAAGAAAACATATGAACCACCGACTATTGATTTATTTGATAATATGTATCCAGAAGAATTTATAGTTCAATTATCATCAATATATGATAAAATAGCAAGAAATCATATTCATTCTATAGAAAGAATAATATATTATGTTGATAATAAAGATTTAATAGGTAATGATTATAAAAAACATATTAAAGACTATATTTTAGAAAAAAATGAAGAATGGTTGAAAAAATATAAAGTAAAAAGATTAGCAAAAAATAAAATTTTGTAAAGTATTAATTAGTGTAAAAACTATTTTTATTAATATTTATTATTTTTATTATTTTTATTATTTTTATTATTTTTATTATTTTTATTATTTTTATTTTTTTT
>Ga0209714_1000344_pt1 | contig 29576 bp, 38 predicted proteins | sample COGITO_mtgs_1104_5_FD_185517 | JGI IMG/M metagenome (GOLD analysis project Ga0209714, IMG submission 185517) | Pelagic marine microbial communities from North Sea - COGITO_mtgs_110414 (SPAdes) (version 2) | ecosystem: Environmental > Aquatic > Marine > Epipelagic ...
AAAATCAATGGACTTTTAATATTGATGAAGCCTGGAAACGTTATTATTTACATTGGCAATATGATATTTCAGATTCTCACACTATGGATAGAATGGAGTCTTTAGATATGGAATGGAGTACAGAGTACGTAACGACTTCAAATGTTGATTTATTCGTTGTTAAAGGCTTAGTTGACATTAATTTACCCTTTGCATTAGGCAATAGAAAAGAGTCCCTTACATGGGTTGAAAAGCAATCTTTACCATTTGCAATAACTGCTGATAATGTTATTAATTTCTTTGGCGGAAATTCTAATTTAGTTTCTAAAATTGTAGGTAGAATTGGAGTAACACAAATTTCTCAACAGTATTACTCAACTTCTAAGATGCTATGGGCGACAAATGGAAAACAACCAGCAAATTATCTAACAAAAATTGGAGCTTTACCAATTGCAAATAAATATCACGCAAAGAACAAAGTAAAAGAGAATTTTCAGAAAATTCAAACAGCGAGAATACCTTTATCAACTGCTAATTTTGACATGATTATAAATAATAATTACGTACAAGATGAAAACGGAGTTTATTTGAAATTGCTTACATTTGATTTTATTAACGATTCTAAAGAAGCAGAAATTGAATACTCAGTTAGCTCAACAGAGGGCAATAACACTAAAACAATATTAATAAATGGATAATAACAAAGATTTTACGAAAGTTTTAGAGGGTTTAGCAAGTGCAAAAAACATTTTAAATAGTATTTTAACGCCTGAGATATTAGAGCAAATGACTGATGAGCAAAGGCAAGAGATTGAGGACGCAAAAAAAGGTGTTGACGATGAGGCTATTAAAAAAGCTTCAAAGGATTTAGAAAACTTTACAAATAAATATTAAATTATGCCTTTACAGATAGTTACAGAGCAATATAATACGCTTAATTCACTTTATGCAAATGGTGGTGATTGGGTAGACGGTGAGTCATTATTTACTACTCGTTTTCAGGCTGGAAGTGGAACGTCAAATAAAATTACATATTATAATCAAGGATCTAATTATTGGCTTCAATTTGATAATGCAAGTTGGGCTGATGCTGGATTTTTAGAAGGTGATATAATTACAATAACTGCAACTGTTTACGCAAACGGTCAAAATAGTCAGGCTCAAAGTTGGGTTAGCACAATAACTTATATAAACGGCAACGAATTATATTTAAACGCTCCTTTAGGGCCATACATTGGCGGTTTTGGTACCCCTGGAAACGGTACAACTTTTCCTTTAGACGGTATTTTATCAGGAATGAGCGTTGTTGCTGATAAATTACCAAACGCTTTAGAGTTTTATTTTAACTTAACGCCAAATGGTACTGTTTCTTTAAACTCTTTAATTGATAGCGAATTAAACCGTTTTGAATTACAAGATGTTGACGCAATGACAATTACAGATGTTTTACCAATGACTCAAATAGGTAATAAGTCAGGCGGTTTAATAAAGGACGTAAATATAACATATATTGCAAATAATACAGGAGGGTACAATGATTTCAAAGTAACTTATAAATTTTTGCAGTATGTTATTATTCAAGACGGTTTTATTATACCAGCTGTTTATGAGAATGCCGGTCACGTTGCACCAATTATTAATATAAAAGGCTTTGCTCAATATGGAAATCCAAACGGAGTTTTACAAGATACTACAACAAATTTAGAGGCTAATACAGGCGAATATAACGAGAATTATAACGGTGCGCCAAATAATTATAGTGTTCAATCTATTGTTTGGAATAATGTTTTAGGTGATGTTATAGAGGCTTTAGATTACTCAGCAACTTCATCTTTTACAGCAGTAATAAACGCACCTAATCAAATTAACCCTACAAGTATTTATAATATTGGTTTAGTTTGGAGGCCAATAGATGCTGAGTTTTACCAAAATAGACTGCCCTCATTAGGTAATAATCTTTTGATTAACGCTCCTGAAGTTGATTTTAACGCTGACGGTTTAATAGATCCAACTGTTTATGCTGGACTGCCTTACATTGGTAATCAAAGTGGCGTTAATTCAGACGGTGCGCAATGGGACTTCCAAAACTTAAAATTTGAGTTAACAGGAGCAAATCAATTAACAGTTAAAGGCGATGTAATACCAAATGCAAACGCAACTGCAATGTTTTCTCAAATTCAAGATGACGGCAGAAAGTCAACTTTATGGATTTCAATAGCAAATGTTGCCTTAACAGGCTTTTCAGTTGATAGGGTTTCTTTAACTTTATTTGATGAAGATAACATTGACGCGCCTGTAATTGGTGTTCAAATACCTGACGTTGTAGATCAAAATTTATACGATCATAATTTAAACAATATTACAGCCTCAGCAGATCCAAATACAACAACAGAGGACGATGTTTTATACGAAAGTAATTTTAGACTAATTGACAATGTAGATTACGAAGGAATTAGAGCGAGAATATTTGCATATAATACTGTAACAGAGCAAGAATTTACTTTAGAAAATAACTTTTTTAGTTTTAGTAATGTTGTCAATATTTCGGGACAGTTTCAACCTAACTTTTCAATTTCAAGAGGGTTTAATTTACCTCCAACATCAGATAGAAACGTTATAGAATTAGTTAGAAATACTGCAAATGATATAGCTGGAAAATATGGAGTTAAATTACGTTACGGTTTCTTAAATGATTGGCGTTATTGGTTAGAGCAGTCAAATGTATCTAACGATTTCTTTGATATTTTACAGAGTTTTAATGGAGATAATAAAAATTGGCAAGTTTACGGCTCAGGACTTGGAGATTGGATTTTAAGACTTTCATATTATACAACTGTAAATGGAGTTGACGATTTCAATCATCAGGCTGTTAAGATTAGACCGTATGAGGATAACCCAAATATTACAACAACGCGACAATTTACCGTTTTATCAGATTTAACAACGCCAACAAATTTACCTGAAAATGAATTAGTAGAGGTTGAATATGTTTTAACGTGGTCAACGGCAAATTATTCTGATGAATGGGCGGAAGTAACTATTGAGGACTATGAGGCTGGAAATCGTTGGGTTATTTCAAGCGTTTTACCACAGGGAAACATTAACGCAAATCCATTAAAACCAATTTCAGGAAACACGCTTTTAGATTTAGTAATTTCTCCAGCGAATGTTGCAACGGTAAAATGTTTAATTGATACCTCTTTAATAAACGTAAATAATGTATCTTTGAGCGTAAGGATTTTCTCAACGCCAATATTAGTAGAGGGAAAACGTACAACATGGGGTGTATTAAAAAGAACATCAGCACGAAAAGGAATAGGCACAGTTATAAAGCAGAAAGCATAAATAAATAAAATTTAAAATTATGGCATTAGATCAAATAAACGAATATCCAGTTACAACAACTGTAATAGATACAGCATCATTTTTTGATATTGACCAATTTATAGAGGGTACAAGTTATGAAAGTCAAAAAGTTCCAATTTCTGTAATGTTAAAAACATTTGCAACAGCTCCTATACAATTTGCGGCAACTGATTTAACAACGCCTTTTACCGTTTCAACATTTGATGTAGTAATTCCAATACCATACGAATTTTATGCAACTGAGATTAGAGCAAATGTTAAGACAGCACCAACAGATGCAGAGCTTATTTTTGATATTAAAATGGACGGGGTTTCAGTTTTAAGTACTAAAATTACTATTGACCCTGGGGAAACAAGCTCAACAACAGCCACAGTACCAGCAGTTATATCAACGCCTACTTTAAATAACGATAAAATTATTACTGTAGAATGTACTCAGATAGGAGCAACTATTGCTGGAGCTGGTTTAACAATAACAATTAACGGTTACAGGTTATGATAATAAACCCTTTTATATTTGAGTCAGTACCTGTTGTTTCAACTGAATTTAAAATGACGGTTGACACAACACAACCTGGAAGTGCTTCAGATACTTTTGTTTTACCTTTGCAGAATGGTGCGACATCAATGACCGTTTATTGGGGTGACGGCAATAGTGACGTTATTACGACTTACAATCAATCCGAACTTACTCACGTTTACGCTTCAAGTGGAACGTATCAAATTTATTTAGACGGTTCGTTTTCAGGAATTAGATTTGCTGGCGGTGGTGATTGTCGGAAATTATCTTCAATCGATAATTGGGGAACTAATCAATGGCAAGAAATGAGTTACTCATTTTATAATTGTAGTAATATGGTTGGAACATATACTGACAATCCTGACACGTCATTGGTGGGAAATATGTATGGCGCGTTCAGAGCGTGTTCAAGTTTTAATAGTGATTTAATTTTTGATTGTTCAAATGTTACAACTATGGCTTTTATGTTTTTCGGTTGTAGCTCATTTAATAGTGATGTTACTTTTACAAATACATCAAACGTTTTAAGCATGGGTGCAATGTTTAGAACGGCAACGGTTTTTAATAAACCTCTAAACTTTGATACATCAAGCGTGACAGACATGTCAAATATGTTAAGAAGTACAGCGTTTGACCAAGATATAAGCGGATTCAATATATCAAGTTTGACAACAGCTTCAGCAATGTTTCTATATAACACAGCATTTTCAACTACTAATTACGATTTGTTATTGGTTGGTTGGGAAGGGCAAACACATAATAATTCAGTAAATTTTCACGCGGGAACGGCTCAATATAGTTCAGGCGCACCGGCAACTGCACGAGCGGGATTAATTTCAGATTCATGGACAATAACTGACGGCGGTCAAGTTTAAATATAAAATATAGAATTATGTTAGAAAATACGATTAATCAAATCACTAAAGACAATCCGAAAAGGTGGTTTCTTGTTTACGATAATGACGAAGGCGAAAGAGGTTTTGTTTTATTCGGTTATGTTGGTGATATTAATGTGAATGAATTGTCAACGGGACAGCCGAACATTTTAGCTTTTTTGACCGAAGATGAACTTGAAATATATCTTGATAACATCGCCGGTGCTGATTATTATAAAGATGCGGTTGAAAGTCAAAGCGAAAAGTTTCAACCGCCTTCGCAAAAATATTAAATGGAATTATCAATCATCTTAGAAATGTTTCAAAAATATGACATTGCGACGGTCATTCTTGGATTGATTTACTTTGTTTATATTAATAAAAAACTTCGCCACGTTGACAACGCTGTCAACAATAGGGCGAAAGGCGGTTTGACTTTGAGTGAAGAAGTTTCTGAAATACATAGGAAAACAAATATTCAAGCGACACAAGGCAAGAACATCGAATACATCAAAAAAGAAATTGAATCGCATATCAAAGCTGACGAACAAGAATTTTTGAAGATTGACAAAGAAATAAAAAACTTGAATAAAAAAGTCAAAGATTTAAGTAAACGAAAATAGATGGCAAGAAAAGAAGCGATATTCACGGCGAAGGTTGACACGGGCAGTTCTGTAAACGATGTAAAAAAACTTGAAAAAGAAATGGTCGATTTGAACGACCAAATGGAACAGCTATCGAATAACGGTGAACAAAACACAACCGCGTTCAAAGACTTGTCAAAGGCATTCGACAAGACACAAAACGACTTGAAGAAGTTTTCGGGCGACATGGAGCATCTTGGCGGTGACATCCTGGTCGAAGTGACCGGTTCGATTTCAAAAATGGAAGACCGAATGTATGAACTTGCATTGGCGGGTGATACAACTTCAAAAGAATTTCGCGACCTTCAGACTCAAACCGCAAAGTACAAAAAGATTATAATTGAAACGGATCGTTCAATCGATGCACTTGCTGAACAAGGTCGTGGATTGTCAACGGCTTTATCAATCAGTTCGGGTGCGGTTGCGGGATTTCAAGCGTTCACCGGTGTAACCGCTTTGCTTGGTTCAGAAAATGAAGAACTACTTGAAACGATTACGAAACTTCAGGCGGCTCAAGGTGTATTGAATTCAATCGAAACAATCAAACAACAACTTGACGCGAATTCGATTGTGTTGACACGGGCAAAAACAAAGGTTCAGAAACTTTATAATCTTGCAATTGGAAACGGAACGAAAGGGATGAAATTGTTTCGGGGTGCTATGTTGGCGACGGGAATCGGTGCGTTGATTATCGGTGTTGGTTTGTTAATTGCGAACTTCGACAAGTTGAAAGGTATGTTGTTAGGAACGACAAAAGCGCAAGAAACAATGAACGCGGTGACTGACACCGCAGTCGATTCAATTGCAAAAGAACTAAGCGCGTCGGACAAACTTCAAAAACAATTAGCTGATGAAACTTTGACACGTGAACAAAAAGTCAAAGCCGTCAAGGAATTACAAGCAAAGTATCCTAATCTTTTAAGCAACATCGACGCGGAAAAAGACGGCATCGAAAAAACCAACGAAGCATTAATACTTAACACCGAATTATTACTTTTGAAGGCACAACAAAACGCACTTATAAGTTTGGGCGAAGAAGAGTTGAAGATTCAAATGAAAGAACAAATACGTCTTCAAACGGGTCAGAATGTTGGTGTTTGGGATTCGGTTCTTGGATTTAGTGCAAAAGTTGCCGGACTTGGTGAAGTTATAAACGCTGAATCAATTGCGAATCAAGGTTCAAAAGAAACCATCTCAACTTCAAAAGAAACTACTGAAGCTTATGATGAACTGAATAAATCACTTCAAGATAAGATTGACCTTAAAATCAAAGAGGGAGCGGTCGATGGAAAAGCCAAAGCTGATGCAAAAGCGAAAGCCGATGCCGAAGCAAAAGCGAAAGCCGATGCAAATGCGAAAGCGAAAACACGGGCAAAAGAAAGAGAATCGGCAAGACTAAAAGAACAAGAACAAATCAATCAATTCTTATTAGAGCAATCCGAACTTGAAGATGAACTTTTCAAAATGCGATTGTCAGCGAATGAACTTGAAGAACAAGCGGTCGCGGATAAATACGATGCTTTAATGTTGAAGGCTCACGGAAACGCTGAACTTGAAAAGCAATTAATCATTCAGCAAGAAGCCGAATTGACAACACTTCGAAAAGGTTTCGCCGATAAGACAGCACTTGACCAGGCGACCGCGATTCAAACGGCGAACGCACTTCGTCATTCTTTGATGCGTGATTCGATAACTGAAGACCTTGTGATATTAGAAGAAAAGTATCAAGCCGAACGCGAAGCACTTCAAACGAATGAATTGATATCATCCGAAGAAAAGATTGTTTTGATGAATGAAATTCTTGAACGCGAAGAAATGGAAGAAGCCTTGATTCGTAAAAAGTGGGATGACATAGAAATCGCAGACGAAAAGAAAAAAGCAGACGAAAAGATTGCAATTCGAAAAGCTGTTTTAGATACGACAATAGCCGGACTTCAATCAATGTCCGACTTGAATTCATTAGTTTCGGACATAGCAATGAACCGCGCCGAAGGTGACCAAAAGAAACAAGAACAAATTCAACGTCGTGCGTTCAATATTAATAAAGCTTTACAATTAGGAATCGCAACGGTTTCGGGATATTTAGCGGTTCAAAGTGCTTATCAAACTGGACTTGCTTCACCGGTTACAGCAGTCAATCCCGCTTATCCATTTATTCAAGCGGGTCTTGCCGGTTTAAATTCAGCGGTTAACATCGCGAAAATAGCTTCAGCAAAATTCAAAGGCGGTGCGGGGTCAATGCCGAAACCATCTTCAGGTGGTGCGGGTGCAAGTGCCGGAGCAAGTGCATCATCGTTCGCAATTAGTGACGACACAAGTTCGGTTCAAACTCAATTGAATGCGGACGGAACACAAGCGGGTGCAAATGGACAAACTCAAGTTGTCGTCGTTGAAACGGATATCACGACAGCGGTGAACAATGTCGCGCAAATAAACGAAGTATCTACGTTCTAAATTTTCTTGATATATTCAACACCTTCTTTTGTCATAAAGCCTTGACCGGTTGAAATACAACCGAACATTTCAAGATACAAATTCGCCTTCTTTATATTCGGTAAAATTAGCTTCACATTCTCAATAGGCTTGAATTGAATCGGAACATTTATGTTGAAGTATAATGACTTGATAAAATGGTCGTTTGTTTTCCATTCGATTTGATCCATTGTTTCGATTAACAATTTTGAATTGAAGATGACCGGTTGATGACATTCATAACTTCGAATAGGTCGTTTGTTATTCTCTAAGAAGTGAACCGAATTGTCAACGGCTTGATTCCATGCGATTGACGCTTTACCTTCTTTACGTTCCATCATTTCAATTGAACCGTGAACGATATTGAAATCAAATTTATCATTGATGAAAAAGTCGTCGTTCATATAAACGAATTCACCTGGATACAATTTTGCGAACTGAAGCATTTTCGAAGTAACATTTGAACCGCGTGTTTTGTGATTCAATATTGACTTGATATGTTTGAATTCCAAATCGGTTTCGGGTTCGTCACCAAGAACAAACACTTCAGAATTCGGATAGTATTTCAATACGCATCGAATCGAATTGATGATGTTGAAATCATTTTCTTTTCGTTTATAAGGATAGACAAATTTCATTCTTAAAAATTGTATTTATAATTATGTCGTTCGACTTCAATTTTTTGATTTGCGAAACAAGACATTCCATTTATATGACTATCGGTTGGAACAAAGTATCGCCATTGTTTCAATCCCTTTATATAATAAAAGAAAAACCCGGCTCTTTTTCCCGTGTTCTTTTGATATATTATTGTCGCGGTGTTGTCGCTTGTTGGAATTATTTCTTGAATTTCAAATGTTTCATTGTTGAAATTATTTGCTCTATTCTTATTTGAATATCTTTCGCATACTTCTTTTGCGAACTTATTTAATTGGATAGCTATTTCTTTATTCATAATAAACAAACTTACACAATATTCATGATAAACACAAATCTACCTATTTACGAAATAATGATTGACTTGGACGATCCGAACACTTTTGTCGATTTCAATTCATTAGTTCACGACCCGGCGCATTCTATCAGCTTCGAAACGTTTTCGAATGTTGTTCGATATCATTTCAACGATGACGAACGAACGGTGTCGGGTGTTGCAATTTCAGCGGACACACCAATATATCGACGTGATGATTCGGGCGAATACTATGTTGTGTTCACTAAGAAGGCAATCAAAGACATCATTCACGACTACGCAAGAAACAACCGATTCAACAATGTGAACATCGAACACAATTCGAAAGACCTTGCCGAAGGTGTATTCATGATTGGTTCTTATCAAGTTGACGAATCGAAAGGATTCACAGCACCGGAACGATTCAAAGATGTGTCAGATGGTTCTTGGCTCACAACGTACAAATTCGAAAACGAAGAACTATATCAACGAATCAAGTCGGGCGAAGTTTCCGGATTCAGTATAGAAGGAACTTTTGTCATGGATGCTTCAGAATTTAATTCGGACAAGATAACATTCGAATCAATCATTGACGAACTGATTGAACTGGTTGATAAAAAATAAACACTTAAACACAATATCCGAACAAATAATTTAATATGAGTAAATTCAAAAGTATTATTGAAAAACTTGACTTTTTAAAGTCGAAGTTTACCGATGAAACTGAAGCGACAGCAACAGCGACTGCAACGGATACTGAAGAAGTTGCGACTAAATTTGAAGAAATTCCTTTGATGGACGAATCAATCATCGCGTTCGATGGTGGTTTGGAAGTTGGAACGGCAATCTTTATCGTCACAGAAGACGGTGAACAAGTACCGGCGACAGAAGGAACACTTCAACTTGGTGGTGAACTTGAAGGTGTGTCGATTGTATTGGATGCTGAAGGTATCGTTTTGGAATTAGTTGATGAAAGAACGGAAGGTGAAGAAGCACCTACTGAAGAAGAAGTTGTTGAAGAAGAACAAACAATGTCAAGCGAAGAAGTTGAATCAATTATCGACAATAAGATGTCAGATATTGAAACACCTTTGAACGCTATCGTGAACGGAATCGAATCGATTTTGTCAAGAAACGCAGAACTTCAAAGTGAATTGAATGAATTGAAAGAACAATTTTCTACATTCAAGAACGAACCAACGACAGAAAAAGAAGTTTCGAAATTTTCGACAGCGAATGACAAGGACAGACGCGCGAACTATTTCAAAAATATTATAAATAAAAAGTAATGAGTTTAAAAAAATATATCGAAACAACATTCGATTTTGACGTTTCCGGTTTGGGTGCGTATGTTGACGAACAAAGTGAAGAAATACTTGTAAAACAAGTAACAGCGGGAAGAACACTTGAGAAAATAACAATTCAAGAAGGAATCAAAGGTTCTGAAGAAATCAAATTGATGGACGATTCAGTTATCTATCAAGCGGGTGACTGTACGATGACAGCTTCAGGAGATACGGTTTTTACTGATAGAGCAATCGCAGTTGAAACACTTGGTTTCATGAAGAAGTTTTGTCAAAAAGACTTAGCCGGATTTTGGACACAATTAAATCTTAGAGCGGGTGCAATGGCTGAAGACGAAGAACTTCCTTTCGAAGCGCAAATCGTTGATTATCTTTTGGCTTTACATTCTAACGAATTAGATAAATTAATTTGGAGAGGTAACAAAGCAACGGGAACTGGTAACTTGGCATTCATGGACGGATTCGCAAGTTTCTTGACTGTTGCCGGTGGTTGTGTTGATTTGAATACAAGTGCAACGACAGCGATTACAAATACAAATGCATACGATGTTTTTTATGAAGTATTCGAAAATTCACCTGAAGCGGTTGCCGAAGGAGATGATTTCGCTTGTTTCACAGGTCGTGAAAACTTCAACAAGTTAATCAAGAATTTAGTTGACTTAAACTTCTTTCACTATTCACCGGATCAAATCGCTGAAATGAACGAAGTGACTGTACCAGGAACTGACATGGTTGTAACGAAAGTAGTTGGATTGAACACGGTTAGTTCAATTTATACGGGACGTGCAAGTCACTATGTTTTCGGAACAGATTTGACAAGCGATTTAGACCAATTTGCTCTTTGGTATTCTAAAGATGACGATGTAATCTATTTACGTTCTAAGTTTAGAGCGGGAGTACAAGTTCCATTTTTAGACCAAATCGGAGTTTGGGCGACAGCTTAAAATTAAATTAAACCGAACGACATGGAGTCGTTCGGTTATTTATAAACTTAAAAAAATATATTTTTATGCCATGTTTAATGACAAGCGGATATAATGACAGAACTTGTACCAACGGTAAAGGTGGTATTAAATCAGTTCTATTTTTTCCCGTTGAAAATCACAGCGGTGCAGTTTTAGCATCGAATGAAATTACTGCTCTCACAGTTACTGGTGAAACGTTTCACTACAAATTAAAATCTAATCTATCAAGCTATACTTCACCGATTCAAAGAAGTGAAGAAAACGGGACGCTTTGGTACGAACAAGCACTTTCAATGGTGTTAAATTCAGATACTAAAGAATTACGTTCAGCTATTCACTTACTTGCACAAAACGAACTTTGTGCAATGGTTGAAAAAGCGAACGGAACTTATGTAATGTTAGGATTCGAAGAAGGAATGAAAGTTTCAGATGGTAACGAATACACTTCAGGTGTTGCGAAATCGGACAGAAACGGACATTTGATTTCTTTAGTTTCACAAGAGAATGAAGAAGTTCCTGATGTTGACGTTACACTTGCGGGAAATTTAATCGCTCAAAGTTCTTACGCGGTTTAAATCGTTAATAACTAAGAAGTAAATTTGAAAGGGTGGTGTTGATTCACTGCCCTTTTTTTGTTAATTTTAAGATATATGAAAATTAAAAAAGAATTAATCGGTTCGAAAGTGTTTTCTTCAATTATACGTCAATTCATTTTGATTGAAGAAGGAAACGAAAATAAATATTTCAAGATGGGTCTTGACGTATTTGAAAAAGCGAAGAAACCTAAACTACAAAAGAATGCTAAGAATACTAAAAAACTCGACAACGTCGATAGTGGTGACGGTGACAGAATTGACAACGTTGACGAATCCTGAATACTTGTTTGAATTCATTGAAGAACAAACTGATGACAAAGTCTATTCTATTTTGGCTGATGTTTCAACCGAAACAACTCGCTTCAATGACTTTTCAATCACAGACGGTGTTGACTTAACTTTTCCGATTGACGGATTCTATACTTACAACATATATGAACAAGTGAACGGTTCGGGCAATCTTAACCCAACCGGTTTGACACTTGTCGAAACTGGTCGCGCTCACGTTTATGTGATTGATACGGCAAGGACAGAATATACAACAACGGAAACAAATTCAGTATATGAATAATAAAATAATGGCGACGGGATTTTCGAATTCAAAGAAACTGCCCGAAGCAAAAGAATCGTTCGACAAGAAACTTGGTTTTCAAAAATGGGGAATCGACAATCAATATCCTTTCTACCTGGTTGATTTATATAATGGTTCAGCTTGGCATCAAGGAATTATCAAAACGAAATCGTATTACATCGCCGGTGGTGGTCTTGAAACGGTGTCGGGACAACTTGACGAATTCTTGAAAAATCAATATTCAGATTATACCATTTCTGAAATGATGAAAAAAGTCGCGTTCGATTTTGAATTGTTCGACGGTTTTTGTGTTGTTGGTTCTTGGAATCGTGACGGTTCGAAGGTTGTTCGTTGGGAACATTTCGACATTGATAGAGTTCGAACTAATATAGACCAGTCAGTTTATTTCTTTTCCGATGATTGGTCAGCAAGGAAACAAACTAAAGAAGGTACAAATTATCGACAGATTCTTCCATTAGACATGGAAAAGAAAGAAGGTAAATTTGTAATATATTATAAGTCACCCGCGAAACAAACGAAAGGCGATTTGGGAACGTATCCGAAACCGTCTTATATTGGTGGGATAACTGACATCAACGCGGATTTATTAATTTCAAAGTATCATTATTACGAAATTAGTAATGGATTTAAAATCGGAACGTTAATCAATTTCGCTTCAGGTCAACCGGAAACCGACGAAGAAGCCGAAGCAATTCGCGACGAAGTCAAAGGAACATCGACAAATATTGAAGATGTCAACGAAGTGATTATCACATTTTCTGACGGTAACGAAAACGCGCCGTCGGTATTATCTTTGAACGGGAACGATTTGGCTGACCGATACAATTTAACAGAAAAATCAATTCAACAAAATATACTTGTCGCACATTCAGCAACGAATCCGATGTTGTTCGGAATAAAGACTGAAGGTCAACTTGGCGGTGCTACTGAATTACTTGAATCATTCGAAATATTCAAATCAATTTATGTGAACGGTCGTCAAGAATCTTTGTTGTGGGTACTTGACAAGATGATTGAATTGTCGGGTGAAGTTGGCGAAGTTGCATTCATTGAAGCAACACCGATGTCAGTAAAAAAAGAAGATTCACCGGTTCAAATGATAAACGAATTTAGGTCAGATGAAAAAGATTTGAAGGTGTTCAAAAAGTTCGGACAATCAAAGGACGAATTCAAAGTTGTGAAATCGATATCGGTATCAAATGACTTTGGATCGAAGCAAGTTGCACAATTCGAAGCCGATAATTTCAGCACTTTCTTCGATAAGATTGACGACATTCGAAACGATTTGTCCGACTTGGACAAGAACGTTCTTTCAATGTTGAAGTCAGGTGAAGACGCGCCCGAAATATCAAAGGCGGTTGAATCACCGATTAAAGACATCGCAAAATCAATGGAGAAACTGGGCGAACTTAATCTAATTGTAAAAGGTGAAACGTCGAAACTTGGTGAACAAGTTCTTGAAGGTCTTGACGTTGAAATTGAGCAATTCGAAATTCGATATTCATACGAAGTGAAGCCGGGTATTGGACCGGATAAGATACCAGGAACTCGTCAGTTTTGTAGAACACTAATCGACATAAATAGAATGTATCTTCGAAGTGAAATCGATACGATTACGAACGCAATTGGTCGCGATGTGTGGCGATATCGTGGGGGATTTTGGAATAACGGAACAGCGACAACACCTTGGTGTCGTCACGAATGGAGACAACATTTAGTAATAAAAAAATCATAATAAAATGGCGACACAATATTTAGTATCGGTTGAAAACTTGAAAAAACAAGGATTGATTCACCAAAATTCGGACACGAAAATCTTGGCGGTTGCGATTAAACGTGTTCAAGAAATGAATATACAACCGGCGACCGGTTCACCTTTGTTTCGTGCGTTATTGGTTCGGGTTGCTTCGGGTGTTTGGACTGCTGACTATTCTGAACTTATGGATGACTATATTGTTCCCGCACTTGTTTCGCTTGTCGATTATAAAGTTTCTCTATTATCGAATGTTAAGATTGTGAACAAAGCTGTTGGTCGTTCTTCAGATGAAAACATCACAGCGAACACAACATCGGAAACGATTTCATTCAGGGACGAACTTCACAAAGACGCTGAATTCTATCTTGAAAGATTAATCGGTTTTTTAAAGGACGATTGCGGAACGAAGTATCCTGAGTATAATGAAGCTATTACGCGAACGAATCACGACATGAAGAAAATCAAAACGGGTTATCGAATTAATTGGACTGCATGAGTTTTAAAATATCAAAGAAACAAATTAAAAAACTTGAAACATATCTAAATGGACAAGACATTAAACCAAATAAAAAAAGAATTCAGCGAAATCGCAAACGAACATCGACAGATAAATAGTTTCTTCTTCGGTGACTTCGTTGACGCTATCAATCGCGACGCGGTCGAATATCCTTTGATGGTTACGACAATTCAACCAGGAACGATTGATGACGAATCCATTTTTGTGAATCTTCAAATTATAATTTGTGACAAATACAACGAATCTAATTATTCACAGATTGACGAAATTCATTCGGACTGTCTTCAGGTTTGCAACGATATACGAATCACATTGAAACAATATAGATTCGAAGATTATCTATCAATTGACGGTGCGATTTCAACTGACCCGTTTATCAATCGAGGTGCTGATATGACCGCCGGTTGGACAATGAATGTCACGTTGAACATTTATGACAATGAAAATTGGTGCGCAATACCATACGACAATTACGACTTCGGGAACGAATAAACAATAAGACACAATAAGCATGGGAATCAAAACACTTTCAATTAAATTCGGTCTTTATTTTAGCACCGCATTGACAGCTTTCTTTTTACCGATAACATGGGCGATCACTTCGGTTGTTGCGATAGTATTAATTGATACTATCACCGGTGTGATGTCAGCGGGAAAAGATAATATCAAGAATATTAGTTCGCGTAAATTATCGAATGTTATTTCGAAATTAATATACTACTTATTCGCGTTGATTCTTTGCCGAATCGCGGTGATGTTTATTGACGACACCGTTCCATTTGTTAAGTTGTGTCTTATCGCGGTTTTCATAATTGAAATAAAGAGCATCGACGAAAACTTTTATAAGACTTTCAAGTTCAGTTTTGTTGATAAGATGTTGACAGCTATAAAAAAGTTTAATAGAAAGTAAAACAAATAACAATTATATTTGTATTGCTTATTTTTAGTTAGTTTTAAAACCGATGCAACCTTTTGAGATTGTGTCGGTTTTTTTTTGTATATTGCAAAAATAGAATAATCATGAAGATAACAAAGAATTTTAGTATTAAAGAATTTGAATGTCGCGACGGTTCAGGAATGCCCGTTAACATAATCGCAAACATCATTGACCTTGCCGAACAACTTCAGATACTTCGCGACTATGTAGATAAACCGATTCAAATTAATTCCGGTTATCGTTCACCTGAATACAATAAAAAAATAGGTGGCGCAAGTCGTTCGATGCATAAGGAAGGAAAAGCGGGTGACATTGTTATCAAAGGAATGACACCAGGTGAAGTTTATAATACTATTGAAAAACTAATAAGTCAAGGCGAAATGACTGAAGGCGGTCTTGGTTTATATAAAACTTTCATACATTACGACATCGGATACAACGGACAAAAACGAAGATGGTAAAAACAAAAGATGTCTTATTGATAATCGGTGTTATTGCGATAATTCTTCTCTTAGTATTTCGCGGGAATGAATCACCAGTTTTCAAAGTGTCACCGATAAAGAAAATCGAAACGCGAATCGAAGGAAAAGAAACGCGAATCAATACGATTGAAACACGAATCGGAAACGAAAAAGAAATCATCAGCAAGATATCAAATGAAATAGGAATGCTTCGTGCTGACCTTGAAACATTCAAAGCTGAACGCGACACGGTTCGAATCATTCAAATTCAAGATACAATCATCAACGTGCTGACTTCAGAAAATACATTTTTGAAAAGTGTTGTAACTGGTCAAGATTCAATTATCGTTCATCAACGTTATATAATCAATTCAAAAGATACAATCATCGCGGTGTTGAAGTCAGACACAAAACGATTCAAGAAGCAAAGAAACATTTCAATATTAATCAATGCACTTTTAACCGGTGCTGTTATATTAAAATAATGAAAGGACGCAAAAGAAATATTCGAACTTGGATCAATCCCGAAGAACGTGAAGTATTAAAAGAAATGCGACACTTCCAAAAGTCATGTGAACAACAAGGATTGAATCCTGAACAAGTGAAACACGGTTGGTTCAAATCAAAAGAAACAAGTTTGTTCGTTAAGAATCCGAACTTCAAAAGTGAAGATGTTCAAAAAGTGAACGACCTGAAGGAACGAATTATTGAAGACCTTAAAGAACACGCGCCGAAATATCCGACAATAAAAAGAACGAAATCAACTGAAGGACATCTTCTTGTGATTGACCCGGCTGACATTCACATCGGTAAACTTTGCAAAGCATTCGAAACGGGTGAAGATTACGACCAACAAATCGCGGTCAAAAGAGTGAAAGAAGGTGTTCAAGGAATATTGAACAAGTCGAAAGGTTGGGATATTGAAAAGATTCTTTTCATCGGTGGGAACGATGTACTTCACACCGACACACCGGACAGAAAAACAACTGCGGGAACACCACAAGACACCGACGGGATGTGGTATGAAAACTTTTTGACAGCTAAGAAGTTGTATGTTGACATTCTTGAAACACTTATTTCGGTTGCTGATGTTGAATTCGTTTTCAATCCTTCAAATCATGATTATATGTCGGGGTTCTTTTTGGCGAACGTAATTGAAACGCATTTCAGAAACGCAAAAAATATTACATTTAATTGTTCGATATCACATCGCAAATATAATCGTTTCGGTTCGTCGTTAATTGGAACGACACACGGCGACGGTGCGAAATTTGCTGACCTTCCTTTGTTAATGGCTCAAGAATCAAAAGACTGGAGCGATACAAAACACCGCTACATTTTTACGCATCACATTCACCACAAGCAAAGTAAAGATTTCGGGTCGGTGTGTGTCGAATCATTGCGTTCACCTTCGGGGACTGATTCCTGGCATCACCGAAAGGGTTTTCAACACGCACCAAAAGCGGTTGAAGGTTACATTTTTCATAAGGAGTTCGGACAAATTGCAAGATTGACACACATTTTTTAAGGTTCTTCACACCAATGAAAACGCGGATATTAAATTATTCGCGTTTTTTTTTGTTGATAACTCAATATTATTATTATCTTTGTTGAAACAATTAATAATAAGCAATATGGAAAACAAGATTAAAGAAGTTCAACAATACTTCAAAAGAAAAATCGTATCGGGAAAATACGAAGTTACAGAACACGGTCAATATTCGTGGGAATTAAAAATCGACGACTATCAATTCAGTATGTGGGTTTCAAACGGGTTCGAATATCTTTCGATTAAAGGATTCATGATTATACCATTGACCGAATCAGAACAAGAAACAATTTGGAAAAGAGTTGTTGAATTCAAAGAAGATAATTTGAAACTTATCATCAAGCGAAAAGAACAAGAACTTCAGGAACTAAAAAACAAATTATCATGAATAATAAGATAAACGATTTCTTTAATTCTAAGGTGGTAAAAACAGAATGGACGAACAAGTATACTATTAAAATACAATCGACCGTTAAACCGAAGAAAAAGTTCACGTATAACGAAATAGCCGAACACATTTATAAACAATTAAAATCATGACTTTGAAAAACTGGGTTGAATACAAAAAACAAATAGCCGAAGGAATCCTTCCTGGTGTTATTGACATAATAGAAGAAGAAAAACTAAGGAAGCCGAATCGAACGCGACACATCGCACATCAAAGGTTTTTCTTAATGTGGTTTTTAAGAAGGAATACTGAAATGACACTTAGCCAAATCGGTAACTTATTCTTGAAGGATCATTCAAGTGTAATTCATGCGATAAAGTATCATGAAGAATCGGTTGAAATAAACGACAGAATTTATCAGTTGAACATTCAATCGATAAAAAAATTCCTGGAAGAACGACTTGATGAGATTCCACATTCCACATAGAAAAGTGAAATTCAATACCCTTCTTTTTTTATAGGGTAATTTTAAATCGTCCCCCAATTTTTGACGTGGCTATGTGGAATATTTAGAAAAAAACGTCTACAAGTCACGACAATATTGAATCGAAGCATTCCACATTGAACGCTTCAAAGTGGAATAAAACGGAATATTTTTACAATTAAGCGGAATTAAAAAACAAATTATGGATTTATTCGGGAATACAAAACAAGATTTATTAAATGAATACTTTATCTATTGGAGAAAAAAGGGTTATCCAAACTATGAAAAAAATAATTATAATAATAAAAAAGAAATAAATAATCTTATAAATTTTAACGAAAAGTCTATTTATAAAAATAAGGTTTTAAAACAAACTATGCATTCTTGCGGTTTTTTATGGACATATTTTCCTCATTGGGTTGATGTAAGATATGGAAAACAAAAAACAATTAGGGAATTATGGAATGATGACGAAAAATTAAAAGAACTAATTAAAAAAACTTATGATTGGGAGTTGAAATTTGGAAGTGGATATATTACAACAAATAGAATAAGACAAAACACAAAAGTTTATTTAAGTAAACAAAGCGTGAGTAATTTTAGACCAACAGTATCAAAATTTATTTACAATCAGTATGGTAATAAGGGAATTGTTTGGGATATGAGTTGCGGTTGGGGGGGTCGTTTGTTTGGTTTTTTAGCTTCAAACTGTAAAAAATATATAGGTACAGAACCGTCCATTAAAACATTTAATGGATTAATAGATTTGAAAAATGATTTTAAATTAAAAGATATTGAATTATTTAATATTGGTAGTGAGCTTTATAAACCTAAAAAAGAAAGTTTAGATTTGTGTTTTACGTCACCTCCTTATTTTGATACTGAAAAATATAGTGAAGAAGAATCGCAAAGCTATATTAAATTTGAAACCATAGAAAAATGGATAAATGGTTTCTATAAAAAGACAATTTTAAATTGTTTTAATGGCTTAAAAAAAGGAGGATACATGATTATAAATATAGCAGATACACCAAAACATAAATGGATTGAAAGTGAAACTATTTTAATATCTGAAAGTTTAGGTTTTACGCTTATGGATATATTAAAATTAGAACTTTCTTCTATAAGTGGAAACGGTGCAAAATATGAACCAATTTTCATATTTAAAAAGTAGATTAAAATTAAGCGGAATTATTTACTACATTTACAAAAAAACAACAATGAAAATAAGTTTATTCAAAAGTTTATATTCGACTAAAGATGTTTCTTATAAGATAGAAATTGAAGAAGCACTTGAAAGAATTCGGAACGGTTCAAGCAAAGAACTAATCGAACAAATTAGAAAAGGCGACAAGGAGAAAAAGAAACAACTTCCTGCAGTATGTTTCAACGGAACATTCACAAGTCGAAACGACAACAGCTTGATTGAACATTCAGGACTTTGCGTTTTGGATTTCGACAAGTATCCGTCAACTCAATCGATGAACAAAGAACGTAAAAGAATCGAAGAAGATTTGTTTACATTTGCGGTCTTCACTTCACCAAGCGGAAACGGTTTGAAAGTTCTTGTTCGGATTCCAAAGTGCGACAAGGACGAACACAAACTATATTTTAAAGGAATCGAAAAACATTTTGATTCTGAATACTTCGACGAAAAGTGTTCGAATGTATCGCGTGTTTGTTTCGAATCCTACGATCCGAAGATATTTATTAATTATGAATCGATTGAATTCACAGATAAAGCAATCGAAGAAGGTTATTCAGTCACCGAAAAAGTTCCGATTCTACCTTTGAACAATGAGAATGAAATCATTTCGCGTTTAATGAAATGGTGGGAAGGGAAGTACGGACTTGTCGAAGGTAACTGGAATAATAATCTCTATGTTTTGGCGGGTGCGTTTTGTTCTTATGGCATCGACGAAGATTTCGCATTGACATACATCATTCAAAATGTGACCGGTTCAAGAATGCCCGAAGTTGATGTTCAAGCATTGACACGTTCAGCTTATAAAAGAATTCCGTTCGGAACGAAATACTTCGAAGACAGCACAACCGTAAAACGAATAAAACAGAAAGTTCAGAAAGGCGATTCAGTTGAAGCAATTATCAAATCGTTTCCAGGAATAGACAAGGCAACTATCGAAGAAGTGAACGAAGAAGTAAAAAAAAATAGTTCAATCTTTTGGAATTCTACAATGAACAAAAGCGGTGTTGAAATTGTAACGGTCAATCCTTTCAAGTTCAAAACATTCTTGGAAGAAAACGGATTCAATAAGTATTATCCCGAAGGTGGCGACACACCTTTGTTCGTTCGACATGAACAAAATATCGTCAACACAACGTCGGTCGAAAAGATAAAAGATTTTGTATTGAATCATTTAGGTGTCAAACATGAATGGTCGGTGTGGAACTATGTCGCAAAGTCTTCAATTCTATTTAGTGAAAAGTATTTGAATATGTTGGATTCAATCGCACTTAAAATGCTTCAAGATACGAAGGTGTTTTGTTATCTATATTATCAAAACGGTGTCGTCAAGATAGGACAAAAGAAGATTGACTTTTTAAGTTACATTGAAGTTGACGGATTCGTATGGCAGAAACATATTATCACACGTGATTATATTCATTCTAATGACCTGACAAATGATTTTCAAGACCTTGTGTCGAAAGTATCGAACGACGATGTGACGCGCTTAAAATCGCTTGAAAATACAATCGGATATTTGATGCATTCATTCAAAGACAAGACCGACCAAAAAGCAATTATATTAAATGACCAAGAAATTAACGACGACCCGAACGGTGGGTCGGGAAAATCTTTAATGTTGACCGCTTTGACATACTTCAAAAAGATGGTTCAGATTGACGGGAAAACATTCGATCCAAGTCAATCACAATTCGTTTATCAACGTGTCGATGTTGATACGCAAATCTTAGCGTTCGACGATGTCAAAAAGAACTTCAATTTTGAGCAACTCTTTTCACTTGTTTCGGGTGGTGTTACCGTGAACAAGAAAAACAAAGACGAAATATTTATTCCATTCGATAGGTCGCCGAAAATAATTATAACGACGAACTATGTGATAAACGGTTCAGGTGGTTCACACGACAGACGAAGACACGAAGTTGAATTCTTTCAATACTTCAGTTCGAAACGTTCACCGCTTCAAGAATACGGTCGATTGCTTTTTGACGGTTGGAACGAATCGGATTGGATAGCGTTCGACAATTATATGATATCGATAACACAAACTTTCTTGAATGAAGGATTGACAAAAACGATTTCGATTAATGCTGAAGTGAAACGATTCATTCAACAAACTTCAAAAGACTTTTTCGATTGGATTGAAGAAGGGAACATTCAAAAAGATTCAAGAATGTACACAACCGACACGGTCAAATCATTTCAAAACGAATACAAGTCGAACGACTTCTTGAACAATCGAACGTTCTTGAACTGGGTGAATAAGTATTGCGAACTGAACAAATATAATCTAACCAAATCACGCGACACGGTCGGTCGATACTTTACAATCGAAACCGAAGAACCGAAAAAAGTCGAAGAAGATAAATGTCCATTTTAGAATTATGGTAGTAAGAACGATATATTGTAAAGATAAAGACAAGATTGAAGCAAAGAAAGAAATATATGAAAATGGTTTTTGGACGATTGATTTTTTTTGTTCAAGTGGTTATCAAATTTTATTTGTAAATTCAAAAGGTTATAAAGCTGAAAGAACATTCGACAAAGAAGGCAACCAATTGACATATAAAAATTCGGACAATTTTTTTAGACTTCGAAATCAAGAAGGATATTATACAAGAAATGATTATCAAACCGAACTATTATGAAACTTCGACAATATCAAATCGAATTATCGAATAAAGGTTGTGACATCTTGACCAAATTCGGAATCGTTTACTTCGCGATGCAAGTTCGAACCGGAAAAACTTTGACAGCTTTGAACACCGCTGAACTATTCGGTGCGAAGAAGGTTCTATTCCTAACAAAGAAAAAAGCAATTGGATCAATCGAAAGTGACTTCAAACAATTCGGGTTCAGTTTTGATTTGACCGTCATCAACGACGAATCAATTCACAAATTAACAGATGAATTCGACCTTGTTATTCACGACGAACATCATCGCTTCGGTGCGTTTCCGAAACCTGGCAAAGCAACCAAGATGTTCAAGTTTAAGTATTCAATGCTTCCGATGATATTTTTGTCAGGAACACCGCACCCGGAATCGTTCAGTCAAATCTATCACCAGTTTTGGGTGTCTTTGTATTCACCGTTCGATGAAGTTTCGTTCTATAAATGGGCGAATCGATTCGTTAATAAAAAAATCAAACATCTTGGTCACGGAACGGTCAACGATTATTCTGAAGCGCGACAAGATTTGATTCATCCAATTGTCGACAAGTATTTCATTCGATTCACACAAGAAGAAGCCGGGTTCGAAACTGAAGTGATTGAAAACGTTTTGAATGTAGAAATGAAGCCGTCAACCTACGCGATGTGTGAACGACTTAAAAAGGATTTAGTTCTTGAGGGTTCTGAAGAAGTTGTTCTTGCCGATACGGGTGTGAAACTTATGCAGAAACTACATCAACTCTATTCGGGAACGGTGAAGTTCGAATCGGGCAATCGAAAAGTCATCGACTATTCAAAAGCCGAATTCATTCGTGACCGTTTCAAAGGTGTCAAGGTTGCAATCTTTTATAAATTCAAAGCCGAATTCGATATGTTGACAGAAATATTCGGTGACAATCTTTGTTCAGATGTTGAAGAATTCAATTCAAGCGATAAGAACATAGCACTTCAAATCGTTTCAGGTCGTGAAGGAATCAATTTGTCATCGGCAAAGTATCTTGTCTATTTGAATATAGATTTCAGCGCGGTGAGTTACTGGCAAAGTCGCGACCGACTGACAACGATGAATCGAAAATCAAACGAAGTGTTTTGGTTGTTCGCTGAACGTGGAATCGAATCGAAGATATATCAAACAGTCAAGAAAAAGAAAGACTTCACATTGTCAGTATTCAAAAAAATTATGTAAATTGCGAATTATGACAGAAAGTAAATATCAAACTAAGATAATCAAAGAAATGGAATCGAACGGTTGGTTCGTTCTGAACTTAATCAAGACGAATAAGAACGGAATACCCGACTTGCTTTGTTTGAAGAAAGGACGCGAACCGAAATTCATTGAAGTCAAAGCAAAGAACGGAATCGTTTCGAAACTTCAAGAATATAGATTGAAAGAATTGAACGAACTCGGTTTCGATGCGATGATAAAACGATGTGAAGAATGATTCAGCTACCAACAATTCAAGCGAATGCATTGAAAATAGTATTCGAAGAACAATTCGATCCTGAAGAAATCTATTTCGAATATGTTGACCTTGATGAAATCTTCAATGTCTTAATCGGTGGCGAAGTCGATTCGCATTTTTACGATATGCTTGAAGCCACAGCAAAGGTCGATGAATTTAATCGCGGGTTCATGGTCATGATTTATGAATATATCGACACGATACGAATTGAATCGGTTGAATTAGAGTTCTTCGAACTGGCGAACAACTGCAAAGAATTAAACAAACGAATCAAAAAAATAATTAAGGATAATGAATAAGATAGTATATTAATGCTAACGTTGAGTATATAAGCCGTTTTTTTTATGGCTTATATACATTGTTAGCATTAGTACGGATTAATTAACTAAAAATATAAATAAAATGAGTGAGAAAAAAGTATTAGATGTTTGTTGCGGACCAAAAGGAATGTGGTTTAATAAACAAGATGAAAGGGCGTTGTTTTTAGATAAGCGTAGAGAAACGCATATAGATACATACCCTTGTGGAACAAAGACAAATATAATAGACCCTTGTATTATTGGTGATTTTACAGATATTAAACAACCTGATAACTCATTTTATCACGTTGTATTTGACCCACCACATATTGAGCAAAATAATACAAGTCAAATAACAAAGAAATACGGAAGTTTGCAAGGCGACTGGAGAGAAATGTTAAAGCAAGGTTTTAAAGAATGTTTTAGGGTATTAAAACCAAATGGTACACTAATTTTTAAATGGAATGATTGCAGATTCCCTGTTAAAGAAATATTAAAACTTACAGATGAAAAACCTTTGTATGGACATAAAAGCGGAATAAAAATGCAGACACACTGGATTTGCTTTATGAAAACGGAAGATTAGTATTAATGCTAACGCAAGGCTAAAAAATCGTTTCAATGGTTTTTAGGATAATGTTAATTAATTGCCCAATAAAAGCTAATAAGAAAAAAATGCTTATTTTTGATTATCTAATATAGCTCCGTCTGTGGATTTATGTTTTTTGTTTGTAGAGCGTGAGGGGTTGTTTCCTCACGCTTGTTTTAACTAAATTAAACGAAATGAGAGAAAAATTAAAAATAGGTTTAGGCTTTTTATTACTCCCTTTGGCTTTTATTATTTGGCTAATTGATAGGTGCTTAATGGTTTTAATGCCTCAGCTCGATCATAAGAACTTTACAGAGTGGTTAGACGCTGAAAAAATAACATTTGCAATAATCAGAATTTTAATACTATTAATAATAAGGTGGGGATTAAACCTGTTTTTTGGTATATAAATAAACAATAAACAATAGAATTGTCAAAAACTAAATACATAAAAACGCCTGAAGCTCTAAATAAACTTTGGAAAGACTACAAAGAATATATTAAAAGCAACCCTATAAGAGTCCAAGACTTTGTAGGTAAAGAAGCAACCGAAGTATGGAGAGAGAAACAAAGACCATATACAATGGCTGGTTTTGAGGTGTATTGCTTTGATAACGCCTCAGATGTACACCATTATTTCGATAATACTGACGGAAGGTACGAGGAATATAGGACTATCTGTTCACGTATACGCAAGGAAATACGCTCTCAACAGATTGAAGGCGGTATGTCAGGGATATTTAACCCAAGTATTACACAACGTTTAAATGGACTGACTGATAGGCAAGAAATCAAAACAGATCAGCCTACAGAAATGAAAATTACAGTTGTAAAAGGCAAAAAGAGATAAAGCAAAATAATAATTGTATCCAGCGCGTATAAGAAGTTGCCTCAATGCCTATAAAATAACGATTCTTTAAAAGTCAATAATGAGCGTAAAAGAGGTTGAAACTACAATATCGTTTGAAGTAATTGATGAAAACTTTTATAACTATAGGGGTATTGTTTTACCAGGAGGCACAAGGTCAGGGAAAACAATAGCTATATTACAATGGATAATAGCCTATTGCCTCAGAAATACTAATAAAGATATTGTTATATGTAGAGATACATTAACCAATTTAAAACGTACAACTTTAAAAGACTTTCAGGCTTTATGTTATGGTTTTGGCGAATATGCCTCAATGTATCCTGAGATGACAATGAATAAGTCAGAAATGTACGCCAATATTAACAGCAATACAATTACTTTTATAGGTTTATTAGATGATCCAATGAGGGTTTACGGTTTACGCTCAGATTTATTCTATATTAATGAAGCCGTAGCAACGTATAAACATACATTTAACCAACTAAACCAACGTTGTATTGAGGGTTTTATCTTAGACTGTAATCCCTCAGAGCCTAACAGCTGGGTTTATCAATTAGATTTACGCCCTGATGTCTTAGAATATCGTACAACTTACAACGATAATCCTTTTTTACCTATTGAAGTAATAAAAGAGATTGAAGCGTATGAGCCTAACGAAATAAACATAAATAACGGTACAAGTGATGAGAGACTATGGAGCGTTTACGGTAAAGGCGAAGTGTATAAAGGTAAAGAAATCATTTATAGTGAGTGGACTACATACGACAAAGAGCCTGATGAGTACGATAATGCTTTTTTTGGCTTAGATTGGGGACATAATCACCCTTTAGCAGTTATTAAAGTAATCGTTAACGGGCGTGATTTATACGTACAAGAAATAATGTACAAAAGTAGAATAGACGATTTAGACGAAGTTATTGAGATACTTAAAGAACAACCTGAGATTGAGAATACTTATGTTGTTTGTGATAGTTCTGAGCCGCGAAGCGTTAACCAATTAATACGTGGAGGGATTCCAGCATTGAATGTAAAGAAACCTCCTGGAAGCGTTTTAGACGGTATTCGCAAAGTAAAGGCGTTTAATATTCACGTTCACGTTAACTCAATCAACATACAAAACGAGCTTAATAACTACAAATGGAAAGTTGATACTAAGACTGATTCAATACTCGATATTCCTGTAAAAAAGCATGATGACGCCTTAGATGCTATACGCTATCCTCTCTATACTTTTACTTAATTGATTAGCTTTTAATCAAATTATGTTTAAAATTTAATAGTTATAACAAAAAATTCTTTATTTTTACAACAAATTAAAGTTTTTTTTATGGCTGATAATCTAATTAAGCGAGTATTTAACGCTTTTACTAATAAAAATCATTCGTTTTCATTATCCTCAGCATCTACAAATAACTTTGGTATTCTTAGTGGAGTACTTGACTACCTAACAGGTAAAAAGTCATTTGAAGTTTATACAAAGTCATACGGAGATAACCCATTAGTTTACATGATAGTTAAAAAGATAGCGTTTTCAAGCGCATCTATTAAGCGTGTATTTACTAATGAGCAAGGCGAAACAATAGAAAACTCAAAGCTACAAGAGTTCTTAGAAAAGCCTAATAGTGATCAGGGAATGACTGAGCTATTTGAAGAAATAAACGAGTATTTATCTATAACAGGTAATTGCTTTATTCGTTGGATTGATAGCGGTTTTGGTAGTGGCGAATTGATTATACTACCAACTAATTCAGTTGAAATAACATCTGATGTCGCTGGAGTAACAGGTTATAAATACACTAATACAGATAGCAAAGTAATCTTTATAAGTGATGAGGATATGTTGCATTTAAAAACAAATAATATAGTTGAGCCTTCAACAAATTTAGGCTTAAGTCCTCTCCAGGCTGGTTGGATAGTTGTTCAATCATCATCAGAAAAGTTTAATGCTGATGCGAGTATATTTAAGAACAGAGGTATTGTTGGACTGCTTACAAATGATACTGACGTTCCAATGCTTGGAAAAGAGCAAAAAGAATTACAGGAGTCTTTTCAAGATACTGTTGGAGGATCTGACAAATACAATAAGATAGCAGTTACAAATACTCGTTTAAGATTTCTTCAAACAGGAATGAGTCCAACAGATTTAAAACTTTTGGAGGGTATATTATCTTCTTTGCGTATTATTTGCGGTCTTTATGGAATGCCTTCAGTATTATTTAATGACAATGAAACGAGTACTTATAACAATGTAACTGAGGCAAAAAGAACGGCCTTTACAGATGTTTATATTCCATTAGGGCAGAAAGTAGATAAGGCTTTATCAATGTTTTTAAATAAAAAGTTAAGAGTAAACGAAAATATTATAATTGATTTAACGAGTATTGAGGTATTAAAGGCAACTACTAACGAACTTGCACAGGCTTTATCAAGTCTTTCTCCATTACTTTCTAATAAGGTTTTGGAGTCAATGACTGAGGACGAAATTAGATCCATTGTTGATTTAGGTATATTAACTGAGGGACAAATAACAGTTGGAATGCAAGGTAATGCACCAACTTTAACTGTTGGAACATGAAACAAGCAATTAAGAAAATAGAGGATAAGATTAAGTCAATGCCTACCAGCACGATTAAGGAAAAATTACTTAAAGATATTGAGGAAAAGAAACTAAAAACTATTACAAAATGGATAAAGTAATTAAGGCAGTAGAGTTTAAAGGCAAATCTTTTGATACAAAAGAGGATTTATTTAAGGAATTAAGAGCCAATAAAAAGGAATTGTTAGGACTTAAAAAGGCTGAGGTTAAAAATTCAGCTCCTTTATCAATGAGTTTAGATAAAATAGGAACGGTAAAAGGTATTGAAGGCTTAGATAAATCATTTATTTACCCTGTAATCAATACAACTAAATACATGGACTCTCATAACGATGTACATTTTGACGGCATTTGGAACAGAAGTATTAACGATCAGAAAGGTAAGGTCCACTATTTAATTAACCATGAGTTAGAAGTTGGAAAAGTAATTGCCTATCCTAAAGATGTAGAGGTGCTTATTAAAGATGTTCTTTGGACTGATTTAGGCGCAAATTATAGCGGATATACTCAGGCATTAATCTTTAAAACTAACATATTTGATTACTCTAATGAGGACGCTAAAAAGATAGTTAAGGAGAAAATGAATATAGAACATTCAGTTAGAATGCAATATGTTAAAATTGACCTTGCAATTAATTCAAGTGATGAGGATAATATAGAAGAAAAGGCAGTATGGGAAAAGCATATTAGCGAGATAGCAAATAAAGACGAAGTAATAGAACAGGGTTATTTTTGGGCAGTTACTGAGGCTAAAATATATAAAGAGGGATCAATGGTGTTAGCTGGATCAAATGATGTTACACCAATGATTTATCCAAAAGAAATTCAATCGTCAAACGACATTGATACTGATTCGCTAAACAGCAATCAAAAAAAAGTCCTTAATGAGAAGGCAAAAAAGAATATATTATTACAATTGATTAAAAATTAAAACAAATGGATTTTATAGTAAAATCAAATGAGGAGTTAGAAGTTATGGAGAGCAACGATTTACACGCTTACTATACTGCTAAACTTACTCACGAAAAGGAGCAATTAGAATTGAGAGTTAAGGCATTAGAGGCTGTTGACCACAATTCTGATAAGCACGAAGGATTGGCTAAAGAAGTTAAAGAGATGCGTGAAAACACATTGAAAACTTTGTCTGAGGCTATCCATGAGCAAGGAATGGTAATGCAAAAATTAAGAGAAGGTAGTTTATCTGCTGATTCAATTAAGGACGCAGAAGGATCTATTGACGCAATGTTAAAAGCGCATTCTGAGGATTTCGCAACTGCTAAAACAAAACGACATGGTTTCAACTTTACAGTTAATAAAGCTGTTGGAGATATGACATTTGCTAACAATCTTTCAGGAGGTAATATGCCACAAGCAGAAAGAATTGAAGGTATCAATGACATTGCAGAAAGAGTGGCACAGGCTTATGGTAGAATACCAAAGTTACCTGTTTCAGGAAATACTGTTGATTGGGTTTACGAAACAGCTCAGGAAGGTGCTGCTGGTGGAACTGCTGAGGGTGCATCTAAG
>Ga0209714_1000346_pt1 | contig 29490 bp, 24 predicted proteins | sample COGITO_mtgs_1104_5_FD_185517 | JGI IMG/M metagenome (GOLD analysis project Ga0209714, IMG submission 185517) | Pelagic marine microbial communities from North Sea - COGITO_mtgs_110414 (SPAdes) (version 2) | ecosystem: Environmental > Aquatic > Marine > Epipelagic ...
AAAATAAAATAAAATCTTAATTATGTAAAATAAAATAAAATCTTAATTATGTAAAATAAAATAAAATCTTAATTATGTAAAATAAAATAAAATCTTAATTATGTAAAATAAAATAACAAGATAAACTGTATTTTTTACATAATCAATTAACGATTTTTTATAAAAACATAGGGCATTATTTTTTTCTTTTTTAATAAAATTTAATGCACTGTCCAAAGCACGGTTAATTGTAACAATTGACCAAGTATCTAATTTGTTATGTGGACCAACACTATATAAATTACTTATATTACCCTTTATTTGGAGATATCCTAATTCATTTCTTGAAAAAGCTGTATGTTTTGAAACCCATTTATTATTTATTTTTTTTAACCCATATGATGTTGTTAATTCATAATTTGGTATTTTTAACCCTAATGAATCATTATAACCTTTATAAATAAGACGTTTGCATTCTGATAATATTTCGTTTAGGTTGCATTCATTAGGTGTTTTGTTTAAATAACTACTTGTTTTATCCATATCAACAATACATGCTGACCAAACAGTTTTAATTTTATTATCATATGAATATTTTTTAGCATAATCTGATACAGGCAATATCATTATAACCCATTCATCTCTACAACTCCAACACCAAGATTTAGGAAACCGAACCTTTTCTTTAAAGTGCAGTTGAAATCCAAAACCGATATAACTTGATTTATCACACCAATTAATAAAATTGTTGTATTCCATCCAATTATTTTTAATATTTAAATCACTTTTATGAACTATATTAACTAAATCACTTGGTGGCAATGTTATAATATAATGTTCAGCATATATATTTTGCATAATACCGTTTAGTTTTACACTCATATTTATTACTTTATTTTTATTAGACTGTATTGATAAAACTTCTGAGTTAGTATATATTTTAACATTATCTAACCTTTTTAATTTTTCTTCTATTCGATTAATCCATTTTTCAGGATTAGCTAAACCATAAAAGTATCCAACTTCTACACTACCAAACATATCATTTATCATGACATTATCTGATTTATCTGATATTGCAATAGAAAAAGTTCTTATAGCTTTCCCTCCTTTTTTACTAAGTTTTACGCTATTTATCCAAGATTCAACTGTTAATTTTGATTCGTTAAATCGATAATATATAGAAGCTATTATAAATTTATACCAATCATATAATGTAAAATGTTCAATAAAAAATCTTGCTAATTTAAGGTTAGATTCAACGATATTACCATAAATATAATTAAATTCGCTACTATCTGTAATATTTAAATAAGATAGTAGTTTATTGAAAGTTTTTTCACCAGAATGTAATATTCTTGGTGAATTTTCTGTAAAAAAACCATCTTTCCATTCAACTTTCCATGATCCACCAAGTTTTGCTTCTTTTTCAATTAATAATACATCATAATTTGATAAACCTAATAATAGACTTAATAATAATCCAGTGGGACCACCACCAACTATAATATATTTATTACTCATAGTAATTATATTATTTATAAAGGTTTTAAAATTAAGTATGAATTGTACCGTCATCGTTAAAATATACTTTAGGCGTTAAATTTCTAAAACAAAATAATTCAATTAATAATCGTAATATAGAAAAAAAATGATATAATCCAAATAAACATAAACCGATTATTACATGACATAAAAAAATATAAATATCTGAAAAAATATTATAATGTATATCTGTATAACTATTATTACATAATATAAGCTGATAATTCGTACTATTTGTTGAAATAATTAAATTATTATTACAAGCCCAGTAAATTATTATTTTAAAAACATATCCTAAAAAAAATATTAATATTGGTAAAAAAATAAAAGCTAAAATAAAATTAGTTCTGTTCCAATTACATTTGTTACAAATACAATTATTTTTATTTTTTCGTATAATTAGAGTATATCTTAAATCATGGTTATTATTTATTTCTTCTGAATATATAGTAGTATTTCTCATTTTTATTTAAAAACTTATAAAGTGCTTAAATAATAACATATTATATATAATTAAACAGTTATTATGATTATATATACAATATTTTTAATTTTATTTTCATTTATTTTCATTATTTTAATGATGTTATATTTTTACATATGCATTAAACATTTTTTGAAAAATAATCGTAATATACATAATTATACATCAACAAATAAATTAAGTCAATATTTATAACGATGATTACATTCATACTAATTTTGAGTAAATATACATAAAATCTAAATATTTATAATAGTGTATCAAATTGGTTTTAAGATTTCAATATATCTAATGCCATTTTTATATAAATGAGTACCTAATTAAAAAGAACCAAATGCTAAATAATGTTGATAAACATCTTCACTTTTAGTTATACCGCCAAAACCAATAATATCAATATTACTTATCAATAGTTTTCTAAATTGGTTAACTCAATTTCTTTATAAAATAGATTGCCACGTATCGCACCTATATTTAGTTCTTTCAAAAGATATATACACAGTTATCTTTTGAAAGAACTAGATGCAAATTTTCGCAAACATTGTAACATATATTGCTAAAATATTCAGATTTATTTCGCGAACATCAATAATATCTTCTAAATTATCATTAAATTTATATAACATATAATATCACCCATATCTCTTATTTTCTTTTTTTTTAAATAAAACATTCATAAACGGTGAATTTTATCACGATATAACTTATTTTTTGACATTTCTACTTCCATTCAAATAGATTAACCACATAACCAACCGTTTAAAGGCATATTATCTAAATCAATTGCTAAGTTTCTTGTCCAGCACGTACATTACCACCATCAACTTTAGACGATTGGAACATCCAATTATAATTACCAGGATTTATAGTGTGATAATAATATCTCATAGGGAGGTTTGTTCGATAATTTAACAAATGTGAATCAGTCGAACACACTGGTTTATTGTCATTATTCAATTTAAAATTACTTAATATATGAGTATTTTTCGGATTATATGATATAACTAATATAAGTAATATTAATATAGCAGTAATAATTAGTCCTGATTTCATTATATTAATAATATAAGAAATGAATATTATATAATTAATTTAATATTAATAGTTTTCTTTATTTTACATATTAATTAATGAAACAATTATATATGTAATTTACAAAATTAATATTAAATTTGAAATTATTTAAATAAAATTAAATATGGAAAACAGTGATTTTGCATTCATGAAAACTGGGTTTAATCCAGTTAAAGATAATGAAACTGATAATGAAAATGATTTAGCTTTTACTTCATTATTTATGGCATTTACACAAAATGCTCTTGTAAGGGCTGGGAAATATACAGAGCATAATAATCGTACAATTGTTACTATACACGATATTAAAAATGCATTAAAAGTTGAGACATTCAACTTTTTAAATAATGATAATAGTAAAACAATTAATGATTGGAAAAAATATCTTGAAAATATAAACGACTGCGAAGATATTGATGAAGATTATGATGACGATGATAAATTAGAAGATAATTTTGATGATAATATAATTGAAGATGATAGTATATGTAAATGTAATTGTGATATTTGTACTGAATTCTATAATATAGATAATCTCTGGATACCCTGGGAACCAGAAGAAGGAATACCTAAAATTTTAAAAGAACATATTGATAAACATTTTTAATTTTATGATATATTAAAAGAACATTTTATTTATTATATAGTTTTACATGTACAATGAACATTTATTAATACTAAAACTATCCAATTCATCTGTATTTTTCAAAATACTATCGATATCGTTATATTTAAAAAGATATTGTTGAATTGCTGATGATAAGACTTTCTTATTTCGAATTTTTTTATAAAATTTATGAAATTCACTTTCTAATTCTGGAAAAAAAACATTAAACATTGATTCCATACAATATTTTTCCATATAATCAAATTTATATTGATAATCAACTCGCCCAGGTCTTATTAGGGCGACATCTAAATTTTCTATATAATTTGTTGACATAAAAGTTATAAGTCCATTTTTTGAATATAGACCATCTAGACCATTAATAATAGCTGTAAAAGTTACTGAATTTCTATAATCATCTCCTTTCCGCTCTTTAAAAAGACAATCAATATCTTCTAATATTAAAAATGTTTTATTTGGAATTTTCTGAAGAGCTTTAATAAATGATAAATCATCTACTTTATTTGTAAAACTCATAATCGAGATATTATAATCATATTTAGATGCCAATGCAAATATTAAAGATGTTTTACCTGTTCCAGGATATCCTCCTAATAGTAAATTTAATTTGTACGGTATACCGCAATTTTCGTATTTAGTTTTCGTATTAATATCTAAAAAAATGTCAATGCGTTTCACTATATCATCTTTAATATCATTTGGTAAATAAACAGTTTTTATATCTCGTTTTATTTTAGTATTACTTGTTTCCCATGAGTATGTATTCCATGATTGAATTATTACCTCATTTTTTTTACCTTTTTGATATAAAATATTGTCATCATAATAGTCTTTAAGAAAATCCATAAAATTTTCAAGTAATTGTAGCCCATTATTTGACTTTAATGTTGATAATTTTATTGTTGTATAATAACCCCAATTACCAAATCTAAGTTCACCTGGTTCTGAACCATGTGACTGATACTCTATATTAATATCAGCAGTTTTATAATTTATAGTAATATCATTATTACATAAAAATCGTGAGCTTTTAATTTTTTTAAAAGTCGAATCATTCCATAAACCCTCAAAACTAAAATTATTTATTTTATCACAATGTTTATCTGCTAAATAAAATGACAATGATCTTCCTGCACATGTATCAACACCATTAATTGTTAGAATTACATAGGTGTTATCGCTATTTTTAGACATTTAATATAGTTATTTTTATTTCTTAAAGTAAAAAGAATTATATTATATAAATTAGTAGAGGAAATATCATATTTTGACACATTGTCTTGTAAACAATTAATTACTTTACTAATTGCTTCGCTTATATTATATGTTTCAGTTTTGTCAATACTATTTGTTGTTATAAATAATTTAAGTGAATGCGTATTAATTCTTTCAATTACTGGTCCAGATAAATACCATGCTAGCTATAAAAATTATATCTTTTACACATAAATAAATTAAACTATCGCATGTCTGGAACAGTTCCAAATGTATAACACCTATCACCAAATAATAACTGTAATATACTTTGGATTACCGATTAGTGTTATTTTTCGATTTTATTTTTTACCCATTTTTAAACCTCTAAATATTCTTAAGATAATTTATAAAAGAGGTTCAGCTTCGTATATTATCGATATATATATATTAAAAAACCATGAATTTGTTGAACAGTCTTTATCCTACCATGCATAAGGATAACATGTAATAATCAAAGTTATATCTTTAGCATATGTAATTGAAGATAAATAGGTTTCTATTATAATATCATTTATTTTACATAGAATTTCACCGAAAGAAAAGTAATCAATATGATTTATATTGGATGTACATAAAAAAATTTAATATCACATATATAATTTAATTTTACATTTATTTACCAATTTTTGTTTCATTACCTTCCTTATCATTAACTAATGGATAAACGTATTCTTTAGCTAAACGTTCACCGATAACTTTCGAAGCGTTTTCAGATGATATTGTACCACTGTCAACTTTTGTTTGCAGAGATAACATAAATAACATTTGTTGTTTACCTTCCTCAGTATCAATTAAACCCTCTAAAATATATTCAAAAATCTGAGGATATTTATCATTAAAAAATTTAAATTTATCCTTACCATCGTTAATATATTTATCTTTATTATCAGCCAATATATGCATATTCCTTTTCCTATAAGCTAAAATCATATCCATTTGTTTTAACAATTCTAAAGTATCACTATCCATTATAGATTAATATGATATTAAATTTTATATATCTTTAACGAAATATAAAAACTATATTAAAAAGATATATATTATATATGTCATTTAGTAAATTATCTATCGATATAAATGAAACAGGTCCACCAATTAGTAGAGCGATGAATAATATAAATAATCAATCAAGTTCTGATAACCATATTAATGATATAGTTAATGGGATTGCTCCAAATATACAAACTGGAGGTAAAAATAACTATTATGCTAAAATTTACGACTTTCATAAAAATAAGTATGTTTCTATAAAGTCTAAAATAGGAACAAAAATTGTTAATAGTTATATTAATAAACTAAAAAATCTTTAATACTAAACTTAAAAAATCTTTAATACTAAACTAAAAAAATCTTTAATACTAAACTTAAAAAATCTTTAATACTAAACTAAAAAAATCTTTAATAATATATGAAATCAGTAATAATATTTTTGTTAATAATTATATTTTGTTGTTTATTTATTAATAAAGAGACTTTTAAGAATAATAGTGTTAAATTTTCAGTTCCTGAATTAACAGATGATGATACTGCAGAGCTTATAGGGGGGCTTCAAGAAATAGGGTCACAAGCATGTGAAAATGCTAAATATGATAATAAAAAAACAAATAAAAATCGTCCTAAATGTTAATATTTATAAATATTATCTATATAACTTATATATTGATAATGTCTATATGGACTATTGATTATTTAAAAGATATATGGGAAAATCAGGGGATTATGGTTGTTGTTTTACAACATAATGGTTCATCACTAGGTACTGGAACTAGACACATTTATCATATGGGCAACTATTGGTCTGGAGGAGGACATCCTGGTGGTTCATTAACCGGATATATTTATTCACGTAATTTCGATTTTACAAGTTTATTATCAGGTAGACATGGTTCAAATTCTATTTGGAGGTTAAATAATGCTTCACAAATAGGCGTTTTAGACGGTAATATCGATAATAATACAATATCCCAATATGGTATAAATCCACCTCAATCAACTGCAATACTTTCACAAATTACATTTCATCAACATCCACATCAAAATAATGAAATAAGTGGTTTAACTTTTATACAACAACCAATTATTCATTTTTTAGACACTGATAATAACATTATGGATGTTAATTATAATGTTACAATGACAATTATAAGTGGTAATGGTACAATAGGGGGTACGACTACAATTTCTGCGGTTAATGGTGTTGCTACATTTACTAATTTAAAAATAATTGGTTCGGGTAATCAAATTCTAAAGGCAACATATAGTACATTTACCACTCAATCAAATAATATAAATTTACAAATTCCATCAATAAATCAGTTATTAATATTAGAACAACCGTATTCAAATTATATTAATTCAACTTTAAACAATATTACAGTTAATCTTAAAGATTCAAATAATAATAATATTTATTCACAAAAATCATTAACTGTAACTCTTATAAAAAATGATGGTACTGTCAGTTCTAATTTACTAGGTACTACAACTATTACAACTAATAGTAACGGTACTGGTATTTTTAATGATTTAAGTGTATCATCTGTTGAAAATAACTATAAACTAAAAATAACTTTAGATGAACAAAATGTAATAAATAGTTTATCTAATAAGTTTAATATATTGGATTATCCAGTTTCTCAAATAAGTATTAATACAAATATTCCAACTACAAATAGTCGTAATGAAATTTTTTCACAACAACCAATAATTGAACTAAAGAATACATTAAATCAAATAGCAACCCAATCGACAGATACAGTAACTATTATCATCAAAGGTATTAATGGTGTTATTTCTGGTACAACACAATTAAATGCAATTAATGGTATTGCAAATTTTACAGACCTTAAAATTACAACTGTTGGAACATATACACTTGAAGTCTCAGTATTAACATTAAAAAAAGACCTTAATACAATTACTATAAATCATTTACCAGTCAGTAAATTATTTTTTCAGACTGAACCTTCTGATGGAGTAATAAATCAAAACATACCCCCTGTGATAATTGAATTGCATGATACATACAATTATAAAGTAGATGGAAATATTGATGTAACAATTATTAAAAAATCTGGACCAGGTAATTTTACAGATATAACTTATACTGCAATAAATGGTACATTAACCGCAAATAATATATTATTTGATGAAATTGGTATTTATCAATTAAATGCTGAAATTCAATTAAGTGGTGTTATTATTGTAAAAACTTCAAACCAATTTCAGATTTTAGCAGATATAAATACATTCCCCACTCAGATAACATATAATATACAACCCTCTAATACTGTATCATCGCAAAACATAAATGATATTAAGTTAAATTTACTTGATGCTGGTGGTAATATATTAACAGGGTTTAATGGCAATATCAGTATTGATATTAATCAACAAGGTACTATATTATATGGTCAAAAAACTAAAAATGCTCAAAATGGAATAGTAATATTTGATGATTTGAATATCAAAAAAAATGGAACTTTTAATCTAAATGCATTTATAACCAGCAAAACAGATGTTAATAGTTTATCAAATAATTTTAATATAACACTTGGAAGTCCAAACAGCATTGTTATATTAAGGCAACCGTCATCTTCTGTAAAATCAATGTATGATTTAGAAGTTTTACCTATTTTACAAATTTTAGATATAGGTGATAATTTAATAACAACATATAACGATTTAATAGATATTGAAATTAATACATCACCAGTAGGAGCTAGTATTTCAGGTGTCACATATATAAACGCTTCAAATGGACAGGTAGATTTTACAGGTAAAATCATTAAATTAGATAAAACTGGCATATATACATTAAAAATATCATTAAACCAAAATAATAATATATCAGTTATAACTAACAATATAACAGTAACACCTGGTGATATTGCTAAATTAAAATTTATAATGATACCATCACTTACATCAAATACATCAGTATTTTTAGAAAATCAACCTATATTACGTGTATATGATTCACATAATAATTATGTTAATAATTATAATGGCAATATTTCACTTACATTTACATCAACATCAGACGGTAAATTTTTAAATAATACAGGTGATATATCGATGGTTTCAAATAATGGTGAAGCTGATTTTAATAATAATAAAATAGGATTTACAAAAACAGCTACATATAATTTAAAGGGGTTTACAATTGTTAATGACGTAACTATAAATAGTGATAATACACATGATATAATCGTAAGCCCAGGTGAATTAGCTGAAATAGAAATATCAAAAATGCCTTCTAATGGTTATTCAATGGTACAATTATTTACAAAACCAATTTTTCTTTTAAAAGATGCAGGTGGTAATATTGTTAATGACGATTATGTATTAACTCTAAGTGTTTATGATGGACCAAGTGGACATAATTTTACAGGTGATATATCTATGGTTTCAAATAATGGTATATCTGATTTTTCAGGTAATAGTTTTTATTTTGATAAAGTCGGTACATACAAAATATATGCTAATGGTGGTTCTGGTATAAATTCTTTATATGCTAACATTAATATAGAACCAAGTAATGTATTTACATTAGATTTTCACCAACAACCAAGTAATACAGTTATGTCAGCACAGGCATTAAGTACACAACCAATAATTCATTTATATGACAAGGGTGGCAATTTGGCAATAACATCAAATAATTTATTAACTTTAAATATTAAAACAGGCCCTAATTTTTCAAGCTTACATGCTCCAATGATAAATGAATCATTTTTAAACCAAAATATAATATTAACAACCGATAATAAACTAAAAATTAATAATAATGTATATGATAATATTGTTTGGCAAAATGTACCAACCGCACCCGGACAAGAAGAAAAATTTATATTAACATCTATACAGCCATATATTAACGGTATTGTAGAAATAAGTGGTAATAATAATAAATATCATTTTGTAAATGGAGATATAAATTATATACAAAAATATGCAAATAATGGTGTACTTGATTTTACAAATAATAACTTATATTTAGATAAAATTGGTGATTATACATTAAATGTTACAATCAGTGGCAATACAAATGGTGGATTAACTGAAACATTATATAATGATGTTTTAAAATTTATTTTAGATAATAACGGATTTAAAATTATTAACACATTTATAGATCTTTCTACATTAAATACTGAATCTAATATAATTAGTGTATCTTCTGGATTACCTAATTATTTATTAGTACATAAACAACCATTTGGTAATGGTAATAATGAAGTAATTGCAGGTGAAGCGTTTTACCAACAACCGATTATTTACGTATATGATATATGTGGGAACTTATCATCACATGCTAATAATAATCTCAGTCTAAGTTTATTAAATTCAGATGATAGTTTATTTTTTGGTAATAAAACTTTGACTTCGACAAACGGTATATTTACATATACTAATTTATTAATAAATATTTTAGGTCATTATATATTAAAGGCTAAATATGACGATTTGGTAGTAAATACAAATCCTATAAATGTTAAATCAAATGTACCCGCATATATTAAATTTAAAGTTCAACCATCAGGGGGTGAAATAAATATTCCTTTGACCATACAACCTGTTATCCAATTTTATGACATTTATAATAATTTGTCAACTAAAAATTCGACAACTATATCAATAAATATTAATCAGGGACCAAATAACGCCTTATTAATTGGACAAAATAATATTTTAAGTGATATTAATAAAGGAGAAGCAGTATTTAATGATATTGCTTTTAATTTACCAGGTGAATATACATTAAATGCATATACAAGTAATTTTAGCATATTAAGTGATTCTATTGTTATGTCCAATATATCATTAAACACTCTTATTTTTGAAACACAACCGATTGATGGTTATACTGATATATATTTTACACATTTTCCAAAAATTAAATTACTTGATTCTGGTGGGAATGTTTTAATTAATTCACAAAATGTATCACTATCAATTGTTCATATAGATAATTCAATTGGTGAATTATTAGGAACAACTAATATGAATGCAAATAATGGAATCGCTGAATTTTCACAATCATTATCTATATCATTATCAGGTCGTTATCGTCTTAAAGCTACAAGTGGGTCGAAAACTGTTGAATCAAATATAATTACTATTAATAATCCAAGTTTAAATGCTTTATCATATGTATCTAAACCAGATACAGTATATGAGAATAAAGTGATTGACCCAATAATATCCATTAATTTATTAACTTCATTTGGAAGTTTTTATAACCATAATACAGATATATCCTTAATAATTGTACCGTCACCAACATCAGGAACTTTAAATAAAACTACTAATAATGGAAATATAGTTTTTGATGATTTAACATTTAATAATGCAAATGATTATAATATTAATGCATTAGCATATCCACATGATGTATCTTTTACGCAAATAAGTAACGATATTTCTCTATCATTTATATTAACAGTTGAAAATTTACCTCCATCTAATATAACATTTTTAGTTGAACCAAGTGGGAATATTGAAAAAAATACAGAACTTACGACACAACCTGTTTTAGAAGTAAAAAATGCAGATGATAATTTAATTGACCATACTAAAACAGTTGAATTATCAATTTACAGTCAAGACCATAATGGAATATTAATTGGAACAACATCAATAACATCAAATAATGGTTTATATACGTATAATAATATTAAATTATCACAACCAGGTAATTATACTCTTAAAGCACAAATTGATGATATATCTGTTATTAGTCAAGAAATAACTATATTACCTAAAAGTATTCATACACTAAGTGTTATAAATTTACCTTCACAAGATTATATTAATAAACCATTAAACTATGATATTAGTTTACAAATAAGAGATAATGATGGTGATCTAATATTAAAAAATTATGATTTTACAATAGACGTTTCAGGTTCAGGTACTATATTTGGTACAAAACAATTTACATTAACAAATGGTGAAATTAATTTAAAAGACTTTAATATTGTATTTAGTGAGATAGGGGTTAAAAATCTTGTATTTACTACAGGTACAGATAAATATTATAGTCAAAATATAAATATGTTAATGCGTGATATAAAAGAAATTGAAATATTAGTAGAACCAGATGTAGACTTTGTTGATAAACAATTTACAATATATCCCTCATTAAGAATTATAGATGTAAGTGATAATTCAATACCATCTTATAATAAAGATATTTCATTTAAACTTTACGATATTGATAACAATAATTATACATATGATATATATAGTAATGAAGTCCCCAGTTTTAATTTTGGGCACTATACATTTAATAATTTAAAAATAACAAAAAATGGCAATTATAAAGTGATTTTTTCATCTGAATATAATGGTATAACATATGATACTTCATCAAATGTTTTAAATTTGCAAAATTATAGCGATTATATACATAATATAAGAGATATCAAAGCAAAACAAAATATATACGATGTAATAATAGTTGGTTCAGGACCTTCGGCAAGTATGACGGCGTATGAATTATCAAAAAATAATACAATTGGACGTATTTTGATGATAGAAAAAGGTATAATGACGCCATCAGCGTATAATATTAATTATAATAATATAAATAGCTGGAATGTTGCCATGAATGATCCTAATACTAAATATACTATTGATACTAGTAATAATAGTATAATGTTAGGTCAAGGGTTAGGAGGCGGAACTTTACATTTTGGTCTTCAATATATTGATCAAACAAATCTCACAAAAATGACAAATCAAATACTTGAAGATGAAATTGAATATGTAAATCAAGTAACACAAACTGTTAGATATGACTATGACAATGACAACGGTTTAATGTCATGGTTAAATTTAAAAAATACACTTGAACTAAATAATTTAGATGTATATAACAATAAAATTTATAGTAGAGATAAAACTGTAAGATTTACATCAGCTAGTTTAATACCTAATAAAAATAATGTAATAACAGACCACTCAAATATAGATATATTATATGGTACAGAAGTTGATAAATTAGTCTATGTTGATACTTCTAATATAAGAGGAATTAAAACCAATTTAGGTGATTATTATTATTCTAATAGAGTAGTATTATGTGCAGGAGCTATTCAGACACCTGCTATTTTACAACGGTCTGGTATAGGCAATACTACACATTTAACAAATTTAGGTATAAATACTGTTAAAAATCTACCTGTTGGTGAAGAAATATATGACCATGGGGGATTTTCTGTTTATTATAGAACCAATGATAACTTTTCCTCAAATATTATTGGACATCTACAAACACGCGATTCAAGTTTAAATTGGCAAATATATTATTCATATGTAAGTAGTTTACCAAATACAATAATTAGTACTATTGCACAATCATCAGACCTTACAGGATTAGGATATGTAAAAATAAATAACAGTAATGTATCATCACCTATTTTCAATTCATCATCCGATTTATTGACCAATGATTTAATTGGTCAGATAAATAGTTTAAATTTTTATATAGAACCACTTAACAGCAATCTTATGGAAAATAATTCAGAAACAATTATAAACAGCTATATTGATAATAAACCTTCAATAGTAGAATTATCTAACATTAAAAAATATTGGACCAATATAGGGGGTATTAAAAATATTAATGTTCTACCGAATACAGACATATATAATACAAATACTTGGTTTTATATTAATGTTGATAATAAAGAGGGTTGGTTTAAAAATGAAAAAATAAATACACCTGATATTTCTATTAATTATTTTAGTGATACTGATACAAAATACAGCGATTATTTATTAGATGCATTTAATAAGAATCACAACGCTTTAAAAACTAATTATAACTTATTATATATACCAAGTAATATAATTAATACACAATATATACAAGATCAAACCCGTTCAATATACCATTATCATGGAACTTGTCAATTTAATAAAGTTGTGGATTATAATCATAAAGTATTTGGATTTAATAATTTATATATTGGTGATTTATCAGTAATTAATAGTCCATTACCTGGTTCATCAAGTGTCCCTGCATTAGCATTAGGATTTAGGGTATCTAAAAGTATAATTAATGGGCGTTCAGAAGAGTTAAATAATGGCAATGTTGTTAAAATAACTATTACAAATTATCAAATCACTAATTTTGGCGGTTCAATATTACAAGAAAATATACATGTCAATTTATTAGATGTAAGTGATAATATTGTTAATACAGCTAATACAAGCGTACAACTATCATTAGATAATACAAGTGAAGAAATTTTTGGAACACTAACAAAAAATGCTGTAAATGGTGTAGTAATATTTGATGATATTAAAATTAACAAAGTAGGTACATATAAAATAAAAGCGACCATAAATGAACCGTATTATTTAGAAATTAAAACCAATGATATTATAATTACTCAAGGTCAATTTGCCAAAATAGGTTTTAGTCAACAACCAGAAGGAAATAAAGAAGGTTCCGCATTTAAAAATGGTCCAATATTATCAGTACAAGATTTAGGTGGTAATAATATAGTTGATATTAATCAAGGAAGTGTAAAAATAACCGAACTACTTAAATTAACTGGTAGTACAATAACATCTACAATATCTGGAGACTTAACAAGAAATATAATTAATGGTAAAGCAGATTTTACAGACGCAAGTTTAAATATTAACACTTTTGGTACTTACCGTATTTTAACTGAATTAACACATCCAATTGTAACATCAAACGCATTATCAAATACATTTAGTATATCAGCCAAACATGTGGGTACTACATTAGGTGACCCATACATTAGTCCATTACATGGACCGACATATAAATTAAAAGATGGTGATTATAATTATAGATATATTGATAATAATGAGCAATTAAATCGTTTTTATATTAATTTTAGTACTAAAATGTTAGATGAAAATAAGACAAAACAAGTAAATGAATATATCTTATCAATGATGAGTAAAAAAACAGGTATAAATAATATTAATGACACATATAACTATATTAAAAATAAGAATCTTGAAATAATATCAGATTATTGCTTTACAAACCAAATATATATAAATAATATGGGGTCTATTTTCCATTTCAATATTGAAAATTTCAATTTTATTACACCATTTGATAGCAAATATACTATACACAAAATTGAAAACGAAGAAATTTTTACAGATATACAATCATATCAAAAAATTAAATCAATAGCTGCATTAAGAATAACAACATATAACGAATCATATGGATATATACAACTATATCTTTATAAATATAAAAATCCCCAAATACGTAACAGCTTTAAACTTGTAACACAGAAATCGATAAATGAATCTAGTACAAGAGGATGTATTTTATATAAGCAAGAACATATGAACATTATAATAAATAATATATTTTCTGACCAAATTATATGTAAACCACTCAGAAACTATATTGAAAACAAAAATAATGAAATATTTTACACATATAATAATAATATAGGAATAAATGGAATAAATGAGAATATAAACTATTAAACTGTATTTATATACCCCATTCCCAAACCAATACCAATTCCAGTTATTAAATTATTAAATATAAATGGATTAATCATATTAATAAATGATAAAATACCCGCTGATAAAAAACCAAAAAGTAATACATTTAATAGATTGCTATCGATTTTAAAAAACCTTTTTTTAAATATTAATAAAAGTATAATTAATGTTAATAGAATAGACATTTGTGACAAGGTTTTAAGATAAGACTTTATATTTTCAACCATAGTCTTAACTTCATCTTCATTTTTTTTACACTTACTCATATATTTTATATAAATATTTAATATATGAATATAGATTTAATTAAATTATGTTTATCAAGTAGTATCTATTCATTAACACCGTTATTTGAAAAGTCTATTTTAGGAATAATACACAAGGATTTATACCTTTTTTTAAAATATACATTTAGATTTATAATTATTTTATTTATGAACGTTTTTAAAAACAACAATATAATTAATAGTTTATTGTTTGAAAAAATAAATAATATAAAATATTATTTACTTGGTTCTGCGATTGTAGCATTTACATCACAACACCTATACCTTGATGTACTTAAAAATAATGATATCTCTTATATTGAACCGATTGGTAATGTTTTAATAAACATATTTTCAGTACTAATTGGGTATTTAGCTCTTAAAGAACCTTTTAATAACAAAAAAATATTAGGATTAATATTGGGTACATCAAGTATATTTTTATTAGCATAATATCATAATATTTAATAGTTAACTTCAACCAACTGTTGCATATTTTCATAAATTTTTTTTAATTCAAGATTTGTATTTATATTCGGGATTTTATCAATAGTTATAAATGAAGCTTCAGATATTTCACGATTATCATGTACCCTTGGAATATATTCACAATCAAGGGTATATATATAATAACAGGTATTGCAAATGTTAACAAACTTGTACATTTGTTGTTTATTTAACATAAGTCCAGTTTCTTCACGTAATTCACGAATACCTGTATCAATTAATGATTCAGTTTCTTCACGATGACCCTTAGGACATCCCCATTTTGGATATTCATCATAATATTTTTGTTTAACTAATAAAACCTTTGTTTTTTCATTGTTAAAAACAATAAAGCCAGCCTTTCTTCTTTTTTTCATAATTTAAAGGTGTTATAATTTTAATTATATTATTTATATCAAATTTTAAAGGAATAATAATTTAAAAATAAATGTTATATAATATAAAAATGTCTAATATTCAAATAATAGAAAAAGATGTAAATAGTATTAATATAAATGACCAATATCATTATAGAATATATACCCCCTTTAAAATATATACATTGATAAAGAAAATAGGTCAAAAAATAGGTATAGATGTTTCTATTAATCATGAACCATTCGGTATAATGATTACTAAAATTAATAATGAATATATTAAAAATTTTTTTAATATTGGAGATAAAATTTTATTTATAAATAAAATTAAAATTTCTGATTTCACACGTTCTGAAATTAAACAATTAATTTTAAAAAAAAAAGAATTAGAATTTTTAGTTAAATCTTGTGATTAATCTTGGCATAATATCGTTACTTATTAATAAAGGTAAATAAATCAAATATATCTTCAAGATAACTTCCTATATTAAAAAACGTGTTATTAACATTTCGAGTAGTACTCTACATTTGACCATATCCATTTCAATATCCAACCGTTATATATCACCCGGTATATTCAAAATAAATTATTTTATTATGAATATTCTGTTTTTTCAATTGTAAATTAACTGAGTTGTTGATTAATAATATCATTTGGTAAATCTGTAAATAAAACCATATATAATTAAAGTTATTATATATGGTTTTACAAATATTATACGATTTATTTAATATTTAAAATCCCTTTATGTTTTCCAATATCATTTCTTAGCCTTACTATATTTATTAAAACCATCTATAATATTTTTAGTAACCATTTTAGCCACCTTTTTTTTAGAAACTACTTTAGAAGCAGGTTTAGAAGTATCTTTCTTAGGAACAGGTTTAGGAGCCTCTTTCTTCGGAACAGGTTTAGAAGTATCTTTCTTATGAACAGGTTTAGGAGCCTCTTTCTTAGGAACAGGTTTAGGATCCTCTTTCTTAGGAACAGGTTTAGGATCCTCTTTCTTAGGAACAGGTTTAGGAGCCTCTTTCTTAGGAACAAGTTTAGGAGCCTCTTTCTTAGGAACAGGTTTAGGAGCCTCTTTCTTAGGAACAGGTTTAGGAGCCTCTTTCTTAGGAACAGGTTTATGAAAGACCTTTTTAACAACCAATTTATTATTATATATTTCAGAAGTATCTTTATTAGGAGTAGATTTAGGGACCCCTTTCTTAGAAGCCTTACACATATCACAGTTAGTATTGTCCTCATCGTTATCAAATGTACATCGATGACATTGCCATGTAGGTATTTCATCATCTTCATCATTATGTTCTGGGCATTTTGTGCATTTTATTTTTAATTCAAGATATTGTTTATTGAATAATGTTGAATAATGTGCTCCAATTAATTTACCTCTTTTCCCCATAACAATATGTTGCTTGATACCAATAGTTGGCAAATTATGACCTGGGTAATCTGCAGCCATTACAGCTTCATATAAATTTTTATCGTCGTGTTTAATTACAAAAGCCCTAATATCCCTTTTTAAAACGCGAGAAATCGCCAATATTTCAATTTGACCCCCCCATTCACTATATTTCCTCATATTTTGTATATATTTATCTACTATATTTGTCTCCCATTTCTTTATTTCTTCTTGATTTATAGGTGGCTTTTCTCTGATATTTGGTAGTTGGTCATATAATATTGCATCAAAAAAAGTTTCACCACTTTCACTCATAGGAACTAATAGATTTGCGTCTAACCAATTACAAACACATTCCCTTAACTTCATAGAATCCTCATATAATGATGTATTTGTTGGTTGACAAACTGAAGAATTTGGTCCTAAAACGGGGTCACCTAACCCAGATTCAGGCGAGCAATCGCCCCATTCATCACAACCAACTCCTATAAAACCTATATTAAACTTATCACTATTATTCATCATATGTCGTATTTCAATTAACTGTTCTCTTCTCATACGCGCATTATGAACCAATAGTTCAATACGTAAATATACAATTACTGTATAAAATAAACAATGCCCCCCCCCAGGATTTTCAATGTCATACACGTCACCAATTTTTAATTGATGAGTATCAAAAATTTGCGAATCGCTATTTAAAGCACTTGAACCCATATATTATATTATAAGATTAATAATTAAACAAATAGAAACCATATATTTAGTATTTGGGATTAAAATATTAATTACCGTAAATACACTAAAAAACATATTCATTTGAAAACATATGATTACATCTATTCCAACAAAACCAACATATAACATCTTCAGATGACATTTCAAAATCATTAAATATAATTTCTATACTAAGGTATTTTATATTTCCCCAAATAATATTAAATAATTCTTCTGGTAATTTTGAATAAATCAAATCTTTATTAATTATTTTATACATTAACGCATTTTATTTTATCCATTTATTAAATTTATTATAAGTTATAAACTTTTTTATTAAGTTTTTTAAAGTATAAACATCATCATTATAGTCTAGATATATATTCATATACAAACAGTTAGATTTTTTAATTTGGTTATCTCCGTATATTTAACCATAAATATCTTCTAAACAAGAATAAACTAATTTATGCAACCATAAAGCATAATTTTGAGGAACATATTCATTATAATTCGAATGACAACCTCCGCAATTACTAAAGTCAACCGATGTTGAATCTGATATCGTAATCGCAATAGGATTTAACCCTTCTTTTTTCATATATTTTAAACCTTTTGTAAAATCAACAACTCTTTTTTCAATAGCTTTAATTTCTACTTCTGTATCTTTTACATATTTAAAATAATCATCTGAATCAAATGGGTCTCGAGGCGTTTTTTCAATTAAAGAAAAAAACTGATTACTTACCCGTTTATCAGAAGATACATCATAAGTACCTTCTAAGTAATTAATTTTACTGTAAGGTGTTCCATTTGATACAAAATAATCTAAATCTATATCTAATATAAAATTGCGGTGATCAACAAAATTAACTACTTCTTTATATTTTTTTAAATTATCAAATCGCTGAGATATAAATGAAAATTCTAACAAACTATTTTTTTTTTTATTAACACTATATTCAATTGTATTTTCAGAATCGTTATTGCGTAAATATATATTTTTTTTATTAAACGGTTTTTTAATAACATCTTCAAGAGGTGATAGTTGTTTTTCAGGTATCCATTTAGGTACAGCCCATAAAACTTTTACATCATTTTTTGTATATTGTGATAGATAGTATAATAACCCAGTAACAGGTGAACCTATATCCCATACTAATTTTTCTAAATCAGATATATATGGTTTTACATCACCTTTTTTATCAATTTGTTTAAACTTTTTCATAATTTTATTAGAATCAATAATATAATTCATATCAGCATGTGTATCAAAATGAATTATTGTCTCACAATCATTTTCTAATAATTCATTTATCCAATTTGCTAAAGCAAAATTATGTTTTGTCATTTTATAAACTGGAATCTTACCAATATAACGTTTATAATTATCAACTCTATAAAGATGAGTACTTAAACTATATAATCTAACCCAATATTTATAATGTCTAACATGATTGCGATTTTTCATAAGGTAATCAAATAAATCATCTACATATTTTTGAATTTCATCCTTATTTTTATTACTATGTACCATACATGAGAGATTATTTAAATGATAATTCATGTTTTGTGTAAAATATAATCCTTCATGTATTCTACAATATTCTTCATAATCTTTTTTTGGGCACTTATAATCATTTTTGTTAACCTTTTCTTTTTTACATTTACTCATTATTAATATATTAACATATTTAATTATGAATATCACTATTAGTATCTAATAATTTTATAATATTTGGACCAAGCCAAATATTTATACCATTATCAATATTATCAATATAAAACCAATCTAAAGCCCTCAACAGACCATATTTATTAATAAGACTGATTATTTTATATGGTGTATTTTTATTAATAACATATAGTACATTTCCTGCCCCCAACCATTGAGATTTAATTATTTTTTTAGGTTTTATATTATCTGAATTATATGGAAAAAATATTATATCCCAAGTATTGTCCTGATTATTTACATCAATTATTGTCTCAATAATTTTTATACATCCATTTTGTGTGAAACAAAAATCATCTTCACTTATGATATAATAATTATCATTTCGATTAAGAAAACTTTTTATTAATCTAATATGTGATAAAGCACATGATTTTATATTATTATTATTAATATGACCGTTAAAATCACAATTATCAAACATTTTTTTTTCAGTATTTGTAGCTATATTTTCAAAATTATTACCATTAACAGCATTATATCTTTTTAAACGTATATTATTTTTATTAAATTCGTTAATCATATGGTCTAATCGTTCCTTAGAAGATTCAAGATTAATACAATTTATTTCTAAAAAAAATTTATCCATATATTAAATATATTTTAATAGTTAAATATTTACTATTGGTTCTCTACAAAAAGGACACTCATTTTTATGAATACCATTTATACAATCATAACATATAGAATGTTCACAATTATTAAAAATAGCTTTTCGATTATTATCATTATAGCATATTGTGCAAAAAAAATCTTGTGAAACATATGATACTGATGCTTTCCAACCGTTAATTTGTACACTATGAGTTGTAAAATCAGTATTTAATACCCTATTTCGATTTAAAATAACCATATTTACGGGTTGTCTATTAATTTTATATGTATAATAACAAGGTATTAATATATTAAATACCCCATTAAGAAAAATGTATGTATATATCATTGTAGGTATAAAGGGTACTTGTATAAATGTTAAAAATAAGTAAATAAATCCTAAATAAGGTAAAGCGTTTAATATACGTGATTCGGGATTAAAACAATTAATATATATTAAACTTTCCATTATAATATTAATTTAAAAAATTTAAGTTTATTTATTTAAATAGATATATAAAATGGGATGTATTTTTTCAAATAATATAAGTGATGAACATTATAAATACCCTATAGATGATATTACTATAAACGGTAATAATATAAAATGGACCAAACGTGGTAAATTATTAGGTTGGGGTATGAGTAGTAATGTTTTCATATGTGAAAGTCATAATAATAATAAAGCCTGTATGAAAATATTTAAAAGATCGAATAAACAACCAAATTTATTTTATTTACAATCAATAGGTAACAAAATTGTTAAAAAAGATAAAATAGATATACCTCGTAGAGAAAGCGAAAATTTAAAAAAATGTAATCATCCAAATATTGTAAAATGGTTAGATTATATTGAAAATAAAAACTATATCTATATAATTATGGAATATATAAGTGGTCAAATATTATTAAATTATATATCTGATAATAATTATTTACCTATAGCGGTCACTATAATAGTTATTAGTATTATTAAAGCAATTGAAAATTTAGATGAAAATGAGCTCATGCATCTTGATTTAAAACCAGAGAATATAATAATTAATCCAAATAATTTAAGGGTAACCTTACTTGATTTTGGAACATGTAGTAACAAAACGGATACAATTACGGAATATAGAGGTACTTTGGGTTATACGTGTCCCGAAATTGTAATTAAATGTAATTATAGCAATAACCCCGATATTTGGAGTATAGGGTGCATACTATATTTATTAGTTGAACAAAAATTACCTTATAGTAATGATGAATATTGTATGGATGAATTTGAAGATATTATATATACATCTAAATGGGATAAATATAGTTTAGGGTTAAAAGATTTCTGTAAATATATGTTAGTATTTGATAATCGCCCATCGGTTAAAGAGTGTGTTAATCATGACTGGATAAAACAAAATATTGATTTTTATACAAATAATATCGATAATATTGGTTTAAGATTTTTTTAAAAGATAAAATAATATTATATATCATTGGATTAATATGAATATATCTGGTGTAAATAATAACCTTTTATCAGAAGAATTTATTTATGACTTAAAACAACGATTTAGCGTTCTTAATAAAAAATATATCGAATATGATGAGTTAAAAAAAATAGTAATTGAATTAGGTTATAGTCCTAGTTATGATGAAATAAATGACATTATTTATGAAACTGGTAATAAAATTGATTTTATTTTTTTTTTAGTTATTATTGGAAGAATAATTAAAAAACTTAAAAGTGATGAAATGATAATTGAATTTAGTAAAGCATTTGATGTAATTGATATAAATAAAAATGGCACAATTGAATTAAGTGAATTAACAGCATATATAAAAGAAAGAGCTTCTATTTCTAAAATAGAAAATAATTATGATCTTTCAATATTATTTAATTCACTAGATACTAACCATGATGGGTATGTTACAAAAGATGAATATTTTTGGTTTATCCAGCATATTTTCTAATATAAGAAAGGGTAATCCAAAAATATAAAACTCTGTTACTAACCAATATTATGAACCAGTTATTCGCAAAAAAAATACTTTACCGATAATTTGAACAGGTTGCATCAAAATAATATCACTTGTTGTTGAAATTGCTGATGTAATTAACCAATTATCTGCTTGTTTACTACTAAATTTAATTCCAAATAATATTAATAAATAAGAACAAAAAAACATATAAATAATCATTGATATTATAACTGCATTAATATAAGGAAAATCGATTTTACTACTATTTTTAGAACTGTTGGTATGGGTTAATTTCATATTAATAAAACGACTATTATATATATTGGGTATAGTTAATTTTAAATTTTGATGATATATATTTCTTTCTTCAGTGTATTTTTCTTCAATATTAATTGCATGTTTTATAGAAATAAGAAATATAGTTGAAGGTATTGTTATTATAACTGACGTTATTAATCCTGCCATTAAAATACGAATTAAACTAGTATTATCAGTACCAAAAAATAATGCATTTGATGTTAATGCTGACATTAATATACAAAAAACTAATAATATACGAAGTTGTCGTGTAAATATATTACTTATATTAGTATTAAATATAGCGTACCAATGATGATTATCTAATAATTTTTCTTGCATCACTTCATAAAGATTTTTTTTCTTAAAAAAATCAATAAAATCATCTTTTTTTATTTTTGGATAAAATGATTTTAATAAATATAATCGTTTGTTATCTCTATGTGTAATATATTTATCACATATTAACATTACTAATAATATAACATAAATGTCAGCTATAATTATAATTGTTGTAAAATTATTCCATGAAATATCCTTTAGTAAACTAAAGTCTCCAACAGGGTCAACTGCATTATAATTAGGACGATTTGATGCAAAATCAGTTAAATGATTACATAAACATATTAAATTATCGTTTTCATAATGACTTGCATAACAACCTTTTGAATCCCAATTTTGTATAGTATCATTCCAATAATTGCATGACGTAACTGGTAAAATACCATTTTTCCTTTTAATTTTCATAACTAATCTAAATGGTTGAGGTGTATTTTCTATTTTTATTTCCCCACCATTATTTTGTCTGATAGTAAAGGATAATATATTTGATTCAACTGATACATCAGAAGAATATGGGTTATTTTTAATATCTCTTAAATCTAAATCTACAACTGAAACACCTAAAGTTAAATTTTTAGGTATTGATACCGATACATTATCAGATATAGACATATTGTTCATATTATCTACTGTTTTTTTTTGAACAACTAAATTTATATTATCACTTTTCATAATTACCGCATCTTCATTAGGAATATTATGTTGTATCATTGATGATACAATTTGTTCATATACATCATTAATATATATCCTAGAATTATATGTTATATTCATATTAGATGTAATTGTATCAAGTATTTCTAATGTTTTATTTAATGTTATATAATTAAGGTCTAAATCTAAAGTTTTATTTAAAAAGGTTATAGAATTATAAAACATATCAGGTATAATACGATTATTAAAGTTTAATAAGGATGATAATGTATTTAATCTTAAATATGCGTCATTATCATCATCAATTATTTTAGAACATTCCATAAAAAAAGCATATAACTCATATCCAATAACGTCCAAATTTTCATCAAATATATTTTCCATTACCATAATATCAACATATTTCATATTAACTAGATTTATAAAAGTATTAATTGTGTTTACACATGATATTAAATCACCCGTATTAATATATTCGTTAATACTTGTAAAGATTTCATTTTTAATTACGCGTAAAGGTTTTTGATATGGATTAACCTTTATTGCAGATGTTACATTTACTTTACCCTTGTGTACATCTTGAATATAACCTATTACTAAAGTTGTATCATTAATACTTTCACTCAAATATGTATTTATTCTATTTTTATTATTAGGTGTATTTATATATGAAAAGCCATTATTTATAGTACCAAAATTATATAAAATCGGAAGGTCATTAATATCGTCCGTCCAACTATATAAGTATAGATTAAAAGACGTATTCATTGATATTCCCTGAGTTGGTGTTATTGTTATATCACCACCTCTTGGGGGGGTATTAATATTTAGATTTATTTGAGAATAACCTCTTCCAGCACTATCAATGCCAGTTAACATAAATGTATATGTATTGCCTGGAATTAGGACATTTGGTTTTATTACTAAATTAAAACTTGATAATTCAGTATTTATTTCATTTCTTAAAATTTCACGATTAATACATTGCCATTTATATGTTAATGATTCACCTATATATGAATGTGAATTACTTGTAAGAATAATTTTATCATTTGCATTAAATTTTTGTTTACTCTGTCTTATTTCAATACGAGGATTTAATTCAATAGTATAATCAACTATAACGCATTTTGTATCATGGCGTGTATTAATTCCGTTTTTAAATACATCTAAACAAAATGTATATGTCCCATTAATCATAATAGTGTTTGCAGGTATTAATAAACTACTATTTTTATTATTTTCAATGGGTAAAATTTCATTATCATAATAACTATACCAATAATATGATAATTCAATCTGATTATTATTATAATAGTAATCTGGATCAAATGAATCACTTCCATCAATATTTAAGTTTCTAGATAATGGATTAACACGATGGTCACCACCATTAATAATTGCATATACATTATCTTCACTAATTTCTACATCTGTATAAGTTGATGCTGTATAATCAGTATCATATTCAGAATAAACTGTGATAAAAAACCTATATGTTTTATATGTCAATAATCTTTTTGGCGGTATATATAATTTAGTAGTATATTTAGAATAAGGGTCTAATTCCATAGTACTACTCCATTCAAAAATCAACTTTTTATATTTAGGGTCTTTTATACATTCGGCATGTGAAACTTCAGCAGTTATATATACTTTTCTATTAAAGTAACTTTTCTTTAAAGTATTCCCTAAAATTTTCACTTGCGGTACAGCCTTATTTGATATAAATATATTATGTATTTTTTCAGAATAAATACCTAATGAACTTATAATTGCAAGTTTAATATTATATTCTGTATCTCCATTTAAAACGTTTGGAGGTATAATTAATTCACTTTCATCGTTAGTATAATTATAATTTATTCGAGGTTGGATTGACCAAAACCAATTAGAAAAAGGTCGACCATCATATGATACAGATAAACTTCCGTCTAAATTTAGACTATCGCATATTGATAGTTTATTTGAACCAAAAATAATAACATCTGGTTTTGTAAAATTTGCACCAGTTATAATAAAATTACCACCACTATATGTATCAATTTGATATCTAGATTGTATATAGTTATCTTTTAAAATAAGTTGTTGGTCTGGTTTAATAAATGCGTTATTACTAGTATAAATAGTTAATTTATTAGAATATTTATTTTCTTGATTTGAATATGATGTTTCTTGCCATTTACAATACCCTTTATCACCTATACCAATTATACTTGAGCGTGTAAAAAATAATTCGCAATCACCATCAATAGTTTTTAAATTATCCATATCAAAAATTATATCTATTTGATTACCTAGATTATTAAATTTTGCAGAAATAACTGTTGATATTGGACCTGGGTAAAATAAAAGATGATGATTCCAACTTTTAGGTAAAATAATAATATTCTTTATTTTTTTTTTAATTATATCAAATTGAACTACATTTATTTTATTATCTTTTTTAAATAATATGGCAAAAATATTTTTATAAATATCCAAAGAAGAGCCTAATTGAATTGTTCCAAGACTTTTATCAAAAATATAACAACTTTTTTTACAATAATTATCATGACCATATGCATATTCATAATATTCAAGATTACCACGATTATATTTAATACCAATAATTTTTTTATCAATATAATGATAAGCTATATTAATATAAATACTAAATTTATTATTAACTATTTTTAGTAATTTATCATTATTTAAATCATAAAATATTATTTTAATTCGCATATTATCAAAAAAATAGGCAACAAATATATTATTTATATTATCTACTGATGAAAGGCCGTATAGTGGAAGTGCCCTACCATTAAATTCTAAAGGTTTAAAATATTTAATAATTGACCCCGAATATGAATTAAATAGTGCAAACATTAAACTGTTGTTTTTGTAAATCGTTCCTATAAAACAACTATTATTTTCAATATAATTAATTTGATAAGTATATTTTTCTAATTGAGTTTTAAAATATGATTGTGTATCTAAATTTTTTGTGTGAAGTGTACCCTCATTATCTACAATATAAAAATTTTTTGTTTTATATGAATAGTCATAAAATAGGATATTATAAGTCATTTGATTCGGATATAATGGATCAGATAACACAGTATATCTATTTTCACTATAATGTATTATGTCATATAAACCGTTAATATTTGGATATGAAAATGAATATATACTTGCATATACAATTTGAATTAATAATAAAAAAATATAATACATACTTATTTATAATAAACAACCTTTATTTAATATATGATTAATATAATTTAAAAAGAAATTATTAATATATGTATAATGGCCAATTTTGAAGATTTTATAAAACAAATTTATAATGAACTTAATAATAATCATGATGGCAAAATAGCTGATTATATCCCACAACTTGCAAAAGTTAATCCAGACTTATTTGCTATAAGTATTTGTAATACTAAGGGTGAAATTATAAATATAGGTGATTTTAATATAGATTTTTGTTTACAATCCTGCTCTAAACCATTATCATATTGTATTGTACACGACACATTAGGACGTGAATATGTACATTCTCGCGTAGGATACGAACCAAGTGGTCAAGCTTTTAACGCTTTTGTATTAAATAAAAAAGGGTTACCTCATAACCCAATGATTAATTCTGGTGCTATAATGGTTTCATCTCTTATAGCTAGAAATAATGAACCAAGTGAACGATTTGAAATAGTTAAAGATTATTATAATAAAATGTGTGGTAATATAGGGACAGTTGGGTTTGATAATAGTGTATATCTTTCAGAACAACATCATGCTGACCGTAATATTTCTCTTGCATATCATATGAGAGAAAATAATTCATTTGGATTTCCAATAACACCTAATGAAATTCAGGATAGTCTTAATTTATATTTTCAATCTTGCTCAATATTAATAAATTCTAAAATGGGTTCAATAATCGCATCAACACTCGCAAATGGAGGAATATGCCCAATAACATCTGAAAAAGTGTTTAGTATTGAAACTGTTAGAGACTGCTTAACTCTAATGTATGGATGCGGTATGTATGATTATAGTGGTGAATTTGCTTTTCAAGTAGGTTTACCTGCAAAATCAGGAGTTAGTGGATGTATATTATTAGTTATACCTGGCAAAATGGGTATATGTATATGGAGTCCAAGATTAGATGACCAAGGTAATAGTGTAAGAGGTATACAAGTTTGTAAAAAAATAGCCGAATATCTTAATTTACATATATTCCATAATATTTTTGAGTCTAAAAACAATATATCATTATCACCAAATAACACTAAAAATGAAGATAAAGAAGTATTAATACAAAAATTATTAAGTTTTGCATCAAGGGGTGAATTAGATGAAATTAAACAATTAGATGGTAAGATAGATTTTAATATTACAGATTATGATAAAAGGACTTCATTACATTTATCTGCAGCAGAAGGACATTTTGATGTAGTTAAATATTTAGTAAGTGAAAAAAATGTGGAAATTAAAGTTAAAGATAGGTGGGGTAATACTCCTCTATCAGAAGCACAACATGGTGAATCAGACGACTATATTGAAATAGTAAACTTTTTAAAAACTGTTAAAGTTGGAAGAGCATTTAAAAGTAAAATTAAAAATAAAATGGTTCATTCTAAACCAGATTTATCTAATAATATACAATTAGGTAATAATAGTAATGATTCTCACAAACAAGATAATATTACTGACTCTAATAATAAAACAGCAGATTTTGATTTAATTAATAATAAAGAAATTGATATGCAAGATATTAATAGTAACAAACAAAATGATGCTTCTTCTGAAAAAAAAATATCTAATAAAAATAATAATAATACAACTAAAAATGCACAAAATTTAACTATATGTAGAGATATAAATTCTCAAGTTTAATTATATGGGGAAAAGCAGGCAATCAACTAAATCTAAAGTATCCGTTAACCTTAGACCATCGACTAAACGTAAGTCATACGGTAAAAAACGACAATCAACTAAATCTAAATTATCTAGTAAACGTACATCATCGACTAAACTTAGAACATCTGGTAAATATAGTCATATTAAACCGGGACAAACTGTTATATTAAAAAATGGGGCATGTATTAAAAGACTATCTAATCAACAATTTAGATTTGTAAAAAAAAAATCGTGCAGAAAGACTAAAAAGGGGGG
>Ga0209714_1000355_pt1:0-20000 | contig 29155 bp, 20 predicted proteins | sample COGITO_mtgs_1104_5_FD_185517 | JGI IMG/M metagenome (GOLD analysis project Ga0209714, IMG submission 185517) | Pelagic marine microbial communities from North Sea - COGITO_mtgs_110414 (SPAdes) (version 2) | ecosystem: Environmental > Aquatic > Marine > Epipelagic ...
AATATTGAATTATGTTAAATTTATTCTAATAAATACCCTAAATTAATTTAATTTTAAATATTGAAATATCTTTAATCAACATTAAAATAGTGTTTTGTTTTTATTTTTCTATTTATTTGATAAATTGCTTTATTGTTATTGCTATAAATCAATATAATTTAATAATGTTCATTTTTAAAAACCAAATTTTTATGAAGAAAATTTTACTTATAAGTATCAGCCTTCTTCTGAGCATGGGTGTAGCCCTGGCGCAGAGAGTGGTATCTGGTAAAGTGACTTCTGATGACGGAAGTGGCGGAATCCCAGGTGTTAATATAGTCCTGGAAGGAACGACCAATGGAACGACTACTGATTTTGACGGTAATTTTCGTTTGGATGTTCCCGAGCAAGGAGGTACTTTAACTTTTTCAACGATTGGCATGAAATCCCAAAATGTAGAGATTGGGTCAAGGTCGGTTATTGATTTAGTTATGTCAGAAGATGTTGAGGTTTTGGGAGAAGTTGTCGTGACGGCACTTGGTGTGGAAAGAGAAAAGAAAGCTTTAGGCTATTCTGTTTCTAGTCTCGATGCTTCCCAAATAACCAAAAGATCCGAACCGGATGCAATAAGATCATTGACTGGCAAGATTGCTGGTGTTAATGTGCAAGGTGGTGGAGGTGCTCCAGGTCAAAGTACAAAAATTAATATTAGAGGTTACTCTTCTATGACCGGAAATACCCAGCCTTTATTCGTTGTGGACGGAGTACCCTTCGATAACAGTGTTCAATCGAGTGATGACTATTCGCAAAACACTGTTTTTTCCAATCGGGCATTTGATATTGATCCCAATAATATAGAGACTGTGACAGTGCTTAAAGGTGCGTCAGCTGCTGCTTTATATGGGTCAAGGGCTTCCAATGGTGTGATTTTAATCACCACAAAAGCTAATAACAGATCAACGCGTAAGGGATTAGAGGTGAGATATAATTTAAGTTATGCTCAAGAAAAAATTTCTTCAGTTCCAAATTATCAAGATACTTACATGCAGGGATCTAATCAGGTCTACAACGGCGGTTATATTGGTAACTGGGGACAACCATTTCCAAGCCAAGTAGATGCAATTAATGCACAGTATGGCACTAATTATACGCAGTCAGTGGTTCCAAGTAGTTTGTCAGCTTTTTATCCTGATGGAACAGCGCCACATCCTTTGGTTGGAATATCAAGAAATTATAGTCAGCAGCAATATTGGCCAGACCTCTTAATTAGGGAGGGATACAGTTTTGGTTCTGATGGTATGTTCGTCAACGGAACAGGTGATCACATACCAGATCCCACTAACGGGTCTGTTTTTCTGGGTGTTCCAATTACACTAAAACCTAATGATAATGTTGGAGGCTTTTTTCAAACAGGAAGTTTGATGGAAAATTCGTTGAATGTGTCATCTAGTACAGACAAGGCATCAGTTAATTTTACCCTTTCTAATAGTTCAAATGATGGAATAATCCCGAACCAAGGGATCAATAGAACGGCCCTTGGGTTGGGTATCAACAGTACATTAGATAATGGGCTGTATATTCAAGGTAGTTTGAATTATGTAAATACTGCTCAAAAATCCCCTCCAAGTGGGGCTTCATACAATAATGATTACGGTGGAGGCGCTGGAGGCTCAGTGTATGCTAGATTGTTTTATTTACCAAGAAACTTTGATTTGAACGGTTATCCTTACACAAATCCAGTCACGGGTGGAAATACTTTCTATAGAGCTCTTGACAATCCTCGTTGGTTGGTAGAAAACAATCAATTTACGAGTGATGTTAATAGAGTTTTCGGAAACCTTACCCTCAGTTATGATCTTACAGATTGGCTGACAGTAATGGCTAGAGGAGGTTTTAATCAATATGTTGATCAACAATCTGATTTCAGAGAGAAAGGTGGTAATTCATTTAATACCGGTAGTTACGGAGAATGGACGGTTGGAAACAGGGAGATTGACATGAACTTCTTACTTCAAATCGATAAGGAATTAAGTCCCGATTTGAGGTTGTCTGGTACGATTGGTCACAATGTAAACGAGCGTTCAACAAATTATGCTTTCGGTTATGGACAAACCTTGATAGTGATGGGGCAGAAAACAACGAATAATTCGATGACACAGTCTGTTGGCTCAGGAAAAGAATTACAAAGATTTTATGCTTTCTATGCTGATTTTACCTTGAGTTATAAAGATTATCTTTTCTTAAACCTATTGGGTAGAAACGATATTTCCTCAACCCTTCCAAAAGAGAGTAGAAGTTATTCTTATCCAAGTGTTAGTACTTCTTTTGTTTTTACAGAAGCCCTAGGAATACAGTCGGACTTACTGAACTTTGGTAAACTAAGAGTTGGGTATGCTCAAGTGGGTAATCAGGCTTCGCCGTATTCACTATACACAACTTTTGGAACAGCGTTGGCTTATAATGGTTTGAACAGAGTTTCTCTTAGTAATTCATTAAATAACCTAAATTTAAAGCCTGAAAGGACTAAAGAGTTAGAAGTTGGTACAGAACTTAGATTGTTTAAGAATAGGCTAAATGCTGATATAACTTGGTTTAAGAAAAATTCTTTTGATCAAATTGTTTCAGCAAATGTTGCATCTTCAAGTGGATTCTCTAGACAATTCATCAACTCTGGCGAAATACAGAATGATGGTTGGGAAATTGGATTAAATGGAAGTGTTGTTTCGAATCCTAACGGAATCAATTGGAATGTGGGAGTTAATTTCACAAAAATCAATTCTATGATTATTGATGCCGGTGAAGGTGGTGATATCATACTTGGTGCCGCTGGCTCGAACTCTAGTAACCCGACAAATAATATCCATCGGACAGGAGAGCCTTATGGTCAAATTTACGGAACACGGTTTGCAAGAAGCGATGAAGGTGCTCTTTTAATTGATCAAGCTTTAGGAGTTCCAATTGAGGACAATGGTTCTCACATTGTCGGAAATCCTCTTCCTGATTGGATTCTTGGTATCAACAATACGGTATCTTATAAAGGATTTTCTCTCACTGCCTTTTTTGATTATAAGAAAGGTGGAGACATCCTATCATACACAGCGGCTTCATTGAAACTGAGAGGTCAATTGGCTTATTCAGTCGATCGTGAAGCAGTAAGGGTTGTTCCAGGTGTCTACGGTAATAGAACGACCTTTGAACCCATCACAAATGATGCGGGTGAGCAAATTCAAAATACAACTGGGATATCTTCTTTCGATTGGTATTTTTCTAATGGATTTGCCGCGTATGGTCCAGCTGAAGTTAATGTTTATGATGCTTCAGTTATCCGACTGAGAGAACTTCAATTGGGATATAGTTTTGACAAATCTATGCTTACCAAAACACCATTTGGTTCGGCAAACCTTGGCGTTTCTATGCGTAATGTGTGGTTCAACGCCCCTAATATGCCTGAGGATATGAATTTTGATCCAGAGGTTCTTGGCGGTCTTTCCAACAACAATTTAAATGGATTTGATTTGGGAGCGACTCCGACAACTAGGAGAATCGGAGTGAACTTATCTGTAACGTTTTAATTTTAAAAATATAAAATTATGTTAAAAAAATTAACTTTAATTTTCTTTACGCTCACGTTAGCGTTTAGATGTGATTTTTACGATTTAGAGATCAACGTAGATCCAAATAATCCCTTGAGTACGACGACTGATTTGTTGTTGCCCTCTATTCAGATTAATTGGGCTTCTGATTACCAATTTTTCCACGATGTTAGTGGAGGAATAATGGGACATACGTCTAATTCTGATGGACTTTCGTTCAGTCAAACTTCGTTTGATGGAATTTGGAATAGCGTTTATTTAAGTGAAGGGGCTGATCTCGATGAATATCTGAAGTCAGCAGCTTTGAGAAATGAAGCGGGTCAGTATTTGACACCTGGGGCCTTGGGAATTGGTGAAGTAATGAAAGCCTTTATATTCACAACTATGGTTGATTTCTTTGGTGATGTTCCTTACTCTGAAAGTTCACTGGGTAATGATATTGCAAATGTTAATCCAGTGTATGATGATCAGGAGGCTATTTATTTGGATTGTTTAGCACTTCTTGACTCAGCTGTTGTACATTTTGCGGCATCGAGTTCGGATCCTGTAGGTGATTTAATCTATGGTGGTAATATGGCCAGCTGGACGAAGGCAGCAAATTCACTTAAGCTCAAAGTGTTGATGAATGCGAGATATAAGGCTGATTTTACTTATGGATCTGGAGTATCTAATGAGATTGACCTTTTGTTTGCCGATGCAGCTAATCTTCTGATTACTGAGAATTCCGAAAACTTTGAATTCCAGTACAACACGAATCAGGATCAAGGCCAGAGACATCCCTGGACAGGTAATGTATATTCGGGTGATAACAATTTCAGTTATATTTCGCATCAGTTAATGTATGAAATGTTGATCAATAGGGATCCAAGAATTCCCTTTTATTTCCATCGTCAAACATACAGTATTCTAGATCAAGAAGATCCAACGCAGAAGAATACTACACCTTGTTCTCAAAATAGTGCTTGTATTTATGGGTATATGGCGCTTAATGATGATATTCTTCAGGAACTTGCTTCGGCTGGTGTTACGGCGTCGATATATCCTTCTTTTGCAAGTTATATTTCTGGGTTTTTTGGTAGAGACAAGGGAGATCCATCCGGAGTTCCATTGGACGGAGCACTCCGATTGGCACCTGGTGTCTATCCAATGGGTGGAAATTTTGATTCGGGAACTCCTGCACAGATCACAAATTCAACTGGACTTGGACTCGGAGATGGGTTTACGCATTTTGTAACAGCGCCTATGGTACAGATGTATAAAATGGAGCATTTGTTTGAAAAAGGATCAACAGGTTCAATGGCACTTGAATTGGAAAATTTTATTAATCTTTCAATGGATCTTGTTAATTCGGTAGCTAGCTCTGTATCTGCAGATGCTCCTGCTATTACTTCAGACCTATCCGTAACAACGCATCACGAATACCTTAACGCACCAGGTTATGGTGTAGATCAGCTTGGTGATATAGATAATGGGGCCGGATACTTGGGAGAAGCTATGACAAGATATGACAATGCTGTAAATAAACAAGCCGCAGTTTTCAAAGAAGTCTGGTATTCAATGTGGGGATCTGGTGTTGAAATTTACAATGCACACAGACGTTCAGGGTATCCTAAATTAAAAGATGCACAAAGTAGTACAAGAGGAATTGCAGATATTCAATATCCAACATTCCGTGCTACTTCGACAGCTGCCGGTCAGAGAAACTTTCCGACAATTTTTAATTACCCGCTTGGAGAATTCAATCTGAATAGTTCATTCCCAGAGGGTGGTCAATTGCGTAATTCGGATTCTGGCGCTACAGTTTTTTGGGATGCATCTGCTTATACATATAATTAAACATAAAACAATGATGGAATTAAAAAAATATAGTTTATTGGTTTTATTGTCCGTACTTGTAGTGTTTTCGTGTACGGACGAAGATCTAGTGCCTGAACCTGTGCCAGAAACGGCGGTTCATGGTTACATAGAGAGAACAACAGCGATTGAAAACTTTTTGTATGACGACGTGAGTCAGGGTCTTGATTTTAATTTTTCCTGGGTTTCCATTGATAACAAGAATACTGTGACTAAAATAGAGTTCTATGTTAGTTTCAACGAAGTTTATTCGGATTTTGAAGGAGGAGCAAAAACTGCGAGTCATAAAGAATATCTATTCAAAACTATCGATAATCCAAAAGGTAATAGAGAGCCAGAAGCTCTTTCTATGACGCAAGATGATCTTTATCAATTATACAAAGATGATACCTTTGCCTATGACATTACTGAAGGTGCAGACGCGGCTCAAGCAATTTTTGGCTTTGATCAAAAGCTAAATAGAGATGCTGCTTCCAGCCCTTGGGTTGATGGAGATAGTTTTAGGATTAGATGGGTCATGACTACAGCTGATGGAAGGATTTTTGATACATGGAATGACAGTATATGTTTAGAATTTCCAGGTGCAAATTGCACTTTCAGTTGGGCGGTCGTTTGTTCGCAAATTATTCCGATAGCAGCCGGTGATATTACGATCATAGGTAGTGAATCTTATGGAGATGGATGGAATGATGCAGGTATTGAGGTAGTTATTGATGGTGTAGTTACTGAGACGCTCGCTATGGTGGCTGCAGATGGAACAACTGATGTAGTATGGACAGTTACGTTAGATGGAACTGAAGAATCTATTTCCTTCAACTTTGTTTCAGGGGCTTGGGATTCTGAGATTGACTTTGATATTGTGTATATGGATGGAACAACGATTGCAAGCTGGGGACCTAGTCCACCTGCAGGCACTGTGATTGTCAACTTATGTACGTTATAAATTAGTTCAGCATTTTAAAAAGGCCATCTTGATAAGATGGCCTTTTTTTTTGTTACTTTTAAAAAATGATTGTGAGAGGTGTTATCGTTTTTATAGTAGTTTTGATATTCACTGGTTGTAGTTATTTAGCATCCATTGATGGTCAGAGCACTGGGGTTAGGCATGAAAAAAAGTCTGACCATGTACTTACGCTAGTAGCGGATCAAGTTTCTGATGATTTGGTTTTGGCAGTAGGGGGCGGTAACCATTCCTTTATATTAAATAAGTCAGGAGAGCGACTTTGGAGTTGGGAGTTTAATGAAAGCTTGGGAAATGATTTAAAACTTTTACCTTCAGCACATGTACTGGGCATGTTTAATTATGAAGAATCTCCGATTAAGTTTGGCGGTGGTTATGCTGGATTGACACAAATTATAGATTTTAACGATACGATTACATGGGAGTTTAAATATGCATCAAAGAATTTTTTAAGTCATCATGAATCGGTCTTTCTTCCCAATGGAGATTTATTAATGTTGTCTTGGGAACGAGTGAGTGAAAAAGAGGCGCACATGCACGGTGTAAATATGGAGGGAGATATTTTTCCTGAAAAAATCATTCAAATAGATACTGCGACTAAGGAAATTGTATGGCAATGGAGAAGCTGGGATCATATTGTTCAAGACCATGATGCTACTAAATTATCCTATGGTGATATTTTAGAAAACAAGGAGCTAATAAACATAAATTATGCGCTCAGGGAAAATGGAGACATTATGCATGCCAATGGGATTTTTTATGACGCAACTAGGGATGTGCTTTTTGTAAGCATAAATCATTATAGTGAAGTTTGGGTAATTGATCATCAGTATAATGTAGCGGAAACAGCTGGTGAGCTGGGTGACTTGTTATTTCGTTTGGGTAATCCGAGGGCATATAAAGATACGGTGGCTTCTGTTTTCTTGGATCGGACGCATACGCCGAATCTGATTCCTGAGGGATATCCGGGGGCGGGTAATCTTTTGTTGTTTAATAACGGACTTAAGGCTAAAAAATCTGTGGTTTATGAATTTGATATACCTGAAAAGTTAACGATTGAAGATATTGAGAAGGCTGATTTAATTTGGAGCTTTTCTGATAAAAACCTGTCTTATGGTCGGATATCAGGAGCCTATAGGTTGTCCAATGGGAATACATTAATATGTGAAGGGGATTATGGGTTTTGGGAGATTACAGATCAAAAGGAGATTGTTTGGCAATATAAAGACGTATCAACTACTTTCTGGAGAGGGTATCCTATCGATCAAAGTCACAAATTATTCAATTTAGTAAGTGATATTACAGATAATTAATAGAAATCTATTGTGTGTGCAATACTGAATGTTCTCTTTTCTTTTCTTTTTGCCTTCTATGCGCCACCAACAGATTTAGAAGTCATCAATACCATGGATTTATCAACCTATGAAAATGAGAGGGTATGGATTTCTGACAGCGATGCTCAATTTTTTATTTTTATTTTCATTGATCCAAATTGTCCGATTTCTCAGAAATACATTCCGACCATCAACCTTTTGGTAGAAGCACATGATTTGTCAGTTTATGGCGTTCAACCCAATCCAGGCATTGATAATGCGGAGATTATCAAATTTAAAGAGGAATATGAATTTAGGTTTCCGGTTATAAACGATACTGCCCAAAAGTTAACTTATTACCTGAATGCCTCGGTAACCCCGGAGGTATTTTTATTGGACAATTCAGGCACTATTATTTATTCAGGTGCGATAGATAATTGGTTTTTTGATTTGGGAAGGTATCGAAAAGAGGCCACCATTCATTATTTAAAAGAAGCCCTTGATTCTAACTATGGAACTTTATTTTCAGTTAATAATAAAACGAAAGCCATTGGATGTTTGATTCAGAGAGAGTAATTATTTGCTTTATATGGTTAATGATGAGTTCAAATTCTGCGTTTTCTCAAAATTTGAACTATTATGAGAACATACAACCCATCATATACGAGAATTGTGTCCCCTGCCATCAACCCGGACAAGCGGGACCCTTTAGTTTACTTGCATATGACGACATTACCATTCGCTCTAAAATGATTCAATATGTGATTAGTCAGCGGTATATGCCACCATGGCAAGCAGATCCAACCTACAGACATTATTTAAATGAACGTGTACTGACTGATTTTGAAATTGATTTAATCACTGAATGGATCTCTGAAGGCATGGAAGAGGGTAATGAAACTAAAGAGAGATTACCTAGTAAAGGGTTATACCACAAAACAGTTCCTGATGTAAGTCTTGCAATGGGAGAATCTTACGATATTCCTAAAACAAATCGTGATGATTTTAGATTTTTCCATTTACCGATGGACATTAAAGAGCTTCGTTATCTTAGAGCTATAGAGTTCATTCCAGGAAACAAGAGGTATGTACACCACAGTCGTATGATGGTAGATTCTACTCAAAATATGGCGGGCATAGATGGTATGTCCGAATTAGATCCTAAAGTATATGAATTTCAAAAGGTCGCTTTGGCTGATGAGTTTTTATATGGTTGGGTTCCTGGAAGTTTTCCTTTATTTTTTCCTGATGGGGTGGGTAAACGATTAGAGCCTCATTCGGATTTAATATTAAATATTCATTATGCACCTAATGGAAGCGATCAAAGGGATCAGTCAAAAATCAATCTGTATTTTACAGATAAACCTGTGAAGCGTGAAGTGAAGACCTTAATTCTTCGAGAAAATGACATTATCAATCAACCGTTTTATTTACCAGCCAATCAAATCTCTAATTTTACTATGAAATCAAAAGTTCTCGAAAAAGATATTTCTATGATTTCTGTGATGCCCCATATGCATTTTTTAGGTAAATATTTCGAGTCTTATGCGGTGACAGAAAATAGGGATACGATACCACTTATAAGAATTCCTGACTGGGATTTTAATTGGCAGACGATGTATCAATTCACCCATTATCTTAAAATCCCAGAAGGTTCTGTTATTTACGCCAAGGCACGTTATGACAATACCATTAATAATCCAATGAATCAATTCATACCGCCGAAAGATATCGGTTATGGCTGGCGCACCGTGAGTGAAATGATGAATTTGATTTGCTATTATGTCGACTATAAGAAACGAGATGAGCGACATTATTTTAGAACAGAGATAGACTAAAAGTAGTTACTTTCGTATGGCCCAAGTAATAAGTCAAGGGGCCTTATTGATGATCAATAATAGGAGTAATATGGTTTGATATCAGGGATCTTTTACGCTTGTGAACAGGAAATAAAATCTCCTAAAAAAAGTTATTTAGCACTTGATTTCACATCTGATTTGTAATAAATTTCTTATCGTAGGATTATATGAGCGAGTAAGTGTTTTATTAAAAAGTTCAACACTATGTTCTAGATATTATTTAATATAAGGTTTTGAAAAAAGGTATTTCATTATTTGATCTGGCTAAAATTTTCTTAGTGTTAGGGGCCACCGCTTTTGGAGGATATACGGCATTGGTGGCCATGATTCAAAAGGAATTGGTTGATAAGAGACAGGTACTTTCTCAACAAATTATTTATGATGGCATATTGGTGGCATCTATGATTCCTGGACCTTTGGCGGTCAACGTTGTGATTGCTATTGGTTATCATTTGAGAGGTTGGTTGGGGGCCCTAGTTTCAGGCATTTCCATACTATTGCCGGCGTGTTCGATGATGATCATTTCAGCCCTGTTTATCTCTGAATATTTTGATTTTGTCATGCTAAAGATCATGATAGGTTTTCTGATTCCAGTAGTGGTGGCAGTGATTCTTTCGGTATCATTCAAGATGTTTAAAAATGAGGTGACGCATTTCTGGCAAATGATTTCAGTATTGGCTACGTTATTGGCCCTTATTTTCACCTCAATTAATTTATTGACAAGTATCCTTATTGGTGGTCTCATAGGGTTTTTATGGGGAGAGAAAAAGGTGCTCAATATTCAAGATCATCTTGAAATAAAATCCATTCAATATCTAGGGGTTGGTGTGGGTATCTGTTTATCCTTTTTGATATTTTTGTTTTTTTTACTTCCATCTGTACAGCAATCTTTATTGGTAGAATTTTCAAAAGTAAGCCTTACCCTATTTGGAGGTGGTTATGTGATGATTCAAGCGATTCATGATGTGGTAGTCAATCAATTTATGTGGGTCAGCTCAGACGAATTTAATCAGGCCATTGCTCTGGGTCAGCTTACCCCTGGCCCCATTTTGGTTTCCGCAACCTACATTGGATTTAAGGCGGGAGGTTTGCTAGGCGCGTTTGCAGCGACTGTGGGTATTTTCATGCCGGCAGGGCTTTTTATGTTATTGGCAAGCCATCTCTTCAAAAGTATGCCCAACAATAAGTGGTTGAATGCTGTGATATCAGGGATAAAGCCTATTATTGTAGCTTTTATTTTATATTCAGCTTATGTTGTTATGAGGCCGATTGGTTTTGATTTTCAGTCGATCTCATTAGCGATCATTGCGCTTGTGATGATTAACTATTTACATATTAACTTTTTGTGGCTCATGTTGGGAAGTGGAATGTTAAGTCTTTTTTTTATTTGATATGAGTCAAAAAGTCATTCAATTTATAGGAACGCAACGCTCGGGTTCTAACTTGCTCAGGTTGATGCTCAATCAGCATCAAGGAATTTCGGCACCGCATCCCCCACATATTTTAAGGACGTTTATGCCTTTTCTTTCTCAATATGGGGATTTAAAAGTCAGAAAAAATAGATTTTTACTGGTGGATGATGTTTGTCGTTGGGTGGAATGCAATCCCGTTGAGTGGTCATCAGTTAATTTCGACCGCGATGAGATTACAGATAAGACTACTTCACTTTTGGATCTGTTTGAGGTTATTTACCAGCAGAAATGTGCGACAGATCAGGCTAAAATATGGTGCTGCAAGAGCACATTCAATATTCAATATACCCTAGAATTAGAAAAGGCGATTCAGCCATTTTATATTTATTTATATAGAGATGGTCGTGATGTAGCCACTTCTTTTAAAAAGGCCTATGTGGGACCGAAGCATATTTATCAAATCGCTCAAAAATGGCATCGAGAGCAAATTGAAACTTACTCATTTTTATCGTCATTGGCATCCCATCGCTATGTTTGGATCAGTTATGAAGCATTGATTCAAGATCCAGAAAAAGTACTTCATTTGATTTGCGAAAGGATAGGTATTGAATTTGATGAGATTATGTTGGATTATTTTAATTCCAAAGAGTCACTTTTAACCTCTAAATCAGGCAATATGTGGGCCAATGTAGTCAAGCCCATTATTACTAATAACAGCCAAAAATTCCATCAATTGCTTTCAGCTCAAGAAATTAAAATCTTTGAATCTATAGCAGCAGAAAGTCTCTTGGCATTGGGTTATGAATTAGAGACCCTAGGAGATCCTATCCAATGGTCGGAAAAAGAAATTCAGCTTTTTAACAGGAAGAATAAACAATTGATGGATGTGTTTCAGAAATCGGCTGCTCCAAACGAGCGCTCGAATCGCGCGGGTCAAAAGCAACTTTTAGAAAGTATAAGCCAGCGTAAGTTGTAGTTTTAGTAACGCTTTTGAGCTTTAAGATAATGGCTTACATAATCATTAATACCTGCTTCTAATGAGGTAAAAGGGTGCGGATATCCAATCCCTTTTAATTTATCCATCTGGGCCTCTGTGAAATATTGATATTTGTCCCGGATATCTATTGGAGTATCTATGAAGGAGATTTTTTCATCTTTGTCCATTGCAACGAATACAGCTTTTACTAAATCCAAAAAACTACGGGCTTGACCACTGCCTAGATTATACAATCCTGAGTTTTTCCGGTGATGCATAAGCCAATACATTACTTTCACAACGTCCTTTACATATATAAAGTCCCGCATTTGACCACCATCACTAAATTTCGGATTGTGAGACCGAAAAAGCTTCATACCATCCGTTATAGTAATTTGATTGAATGCATGATATACCACAGATGCCATCCGGTCTTTGTGATATTCATTGGGACCGTACACGTTAAAAAATTTCAGGCCCGCCCAAAAAAAGGGCTTTTTGTTTTCCTTTAAAGCCCAAATGTCAAATTCATTTTTTGAATCTCCATAAGGATTTAAAGGGACTAATTTTTCAGATAGATTTTCTTGATCATCAAATCCAAATTCACCGAGACCATAAGTTGCCGCACTACTAGCATAGACTAAAGGGATTTGATATGAGACACAATTTTTCCAAATCATTTTGCTATAGTCTGTATTCAGCTTTGCTAAAAGTGCCCGGTCAAATTCTGCTGTATCGGTGCGTGCACCTAGATGAAAAATAAATTCTATTTCTTCATGATTGAGTTGGATCCAATCATGGAGTTCATGTCTATTGACCTTTTGCGTAATTTTTTTGCCTTCTATATTTTGATTTTTTAGGTCAGAATCAAATAAATCGACTGCAATGATATTATTGAAATTGTATTTATTTAACTCGCTTATTAATGCGCTGGCGATGAAACCAGCAGCACCTGTAACTATGATCATACCTTTTTTGTTTCTGACACAAATTTATACATTATATCCCCATCATAAGTTAGATTGCATTAAAATAGAAAATACGTGATTAAATGAAGTATTTCTTAATTGCTGGCGAGAGATCAGGAGATGTATATGGGGCAAATTTAATTGTAGCACTATTAAAAAAGGACCCAGCGGCTCAAATTGTTTGCTATGGAGGTGATGAAATGAAAGCGGCAGGAGGGGAGCTTTTAAGTCATTATAAAGAGAGTGCCTTTATGGGATTCTATGAAGTTTTTACAAATCTTCGGGTGATAAAAAAGAAATTAAACACCTGTAAAAAAGAGTTATTGGCATTCCATCCCGACGCCGTAATTTTCATAGATTATCCAGGTTTTAACTTAAGAATGGCGGCCTTTGCTAAGCGTCAGGGACTACGTACGATTTATTATATTTCGCCAAAAATATGGGCATGGAATAAGGGCCGTATCAAAGAAATTCGATCATTTGTAGACAAATTGTTGGTCATTTTTCCATTTGAGGTTCCTTTTTATAAATCATTAAATTACCCAGTAGAATATGTAGGGAATCCTTTGATAGAGCACATTGATAGTTACGAGCTAGACACTTCCTTTAAGCGTTCGGAAAATCATCGTTGGAATATTGCTTTTTTACCGGGAAGTAGAAAACAAGAAGTCGAGCACTCAATTGAAATGATCAGTAAGTTGGCGCATCAGCGAAAGGATCTGTTTTTGTGGATCGCTGGCGTTGATAACTTACCTATTGATCTCTACGATAGTATTATAGGATTGAGTAATGTCAGGTTAGTCGTCGGTAAAACTTATGAAATATTGAACTTATGTGATGCGGCTATTGTGACTTCTGGGACGGCTACTCTAGAGACGGCATTATGGAACATACCTCAGGTCGTATGCTACAAAGCGCACCCCATATCTTATTTGATTGCCAAGTATTTGGTGCAAATTAAATTCATATCCTTGGTCAATTTAATTGTAGATAAAGAGATTGTTAAAGAACTCATCCAAAAAGATTACACCAGTGAAAATGTTTTGAGAGAAGTGGACTTACTGTTGACAGATGAAAAAACGAGGCGAAAGCAGTTAACTGATTATCAAGAGCTTAACATCTTACTTGGACAGAAAAACGCTTCTGAGATAGTGGTTGAAAAAGTCTATAATTTGGTGACTAAGCCGCTTTAAGTTTGTGGTTATACTTGGACTTAGTGAATTTTTCTGTGGCGTAAGCTTTGGTAAGCACGATGGTTTTAATCTTTTTATCTGAAGGAATCTCAAACATGGCATCTGTAATAATGACTTCTAGAATAGCTCTTAAACCTCGTGCTCCGAGCTTCAATTCCAAGGCTTTGGTAACGATATAGTCCAACGCTTTATCTTCTACCGTAAGCTTAACATCTTCCATGTCAAATAGTTTTTTAAACTGCTTGATCAATGCATTTTTAGGTTCTGTTAAAATTTTCTTAAGCGCATCTAGATCTAGTGGATCAAGATGTGTCAAAACGGGAAGTCGACCAATCAGCTCGGGAATTAATCCGAAATTCTTGAGGTCTTGAGCAGTGACATATTTCAATAAATTCTCCTTATCAAAAGCTTTTGAGGCATCATTTTGATTGGAGAAACCAATAGCTCGCGTATTGATTCGATTGGCAATATGACCTTCAATTCCGTCAAAGGCACCTCCGCAGATAAAAAGAATATTTTCGGTATTTACGGAGATCATTTTCTGATCGGGATGTTTTCTCCCTCCCTGTGGAGGCACATTTACTGAAGTCCCTTCGAGTAATTTTAGCAGAGCTTGTTGTACACCTTCACCACTTACATCGCGAGTAATAGAAGGATTGTCTGATTTCCGGGCAATTTTGTCTATCTCATCGATGTAAACGATGCCACGTTCCGCTTGGGCAACGTCATAGTTAGCACTTTGAAGGAGTCGAGTGAGGATACTTTCGACATCTTCACCTACATAGCCCGCCTCTGTTAATATGGTGGCGTCAGCGATACAAAAAGGGACTTCTAGCACCTTTGCCAAGGTCTTGGCAAGGTAAGTTTTACCGGTACCCGTTTGACCGACCATAACGATATTGGATTTTTCAATCATTATATCGCTATCAAGAGTATTTTGGCTAAGTCTCTTGAAGTGATTGTAAACGGCAACCGAGAGATATTTTTTTGCTTCATCTTGGCCGATGACATAAGCATCAAGATGGCGCTTCATATCGATGGGTTTGATCAATTTGAATTCTGGCGCATCTCCGGCATTGGCTTTGGTCTTAACTTCTTCATTTAAGATCTGCTGCGCTTGAATAATGCATTTATCGCAAATATGGGCATGAATACCCGATATCATGAGATCTACATCTTTCTTATCTCGTCCACAAAAACTACAAGTTACCTGTGCCATATTATTTTTTCTCTAATACTTCGTCAATCAAGCCATATTCTTTGGCCTCACTCGCGCGCATCCAATAATCTCTATCTGAATCTTTCTCTATTTGCTCGTACTTTTTATCTGCATGCTTGGCCAATATTTCGTACAAATCTTTTCGCAGTTCTTGCATTTGCCTCAACGTAATTTCCATATCACGTGATTGACCTTGCATACCACCGCTAGGCTGATGTATCATGACCCTAGAGTGCGGAAGAGCGGAGCGTTTCTTTGGAGCACCACCAGCCAAAAGTACGGCACCCATAGAGGCAGCCATTCCTGTACAAATCGTAGCGACGTCAGGCCCTACGTATTGCATGGTGTCATACATGCCAAGACCTGCATAAACAGAACCACCTGGGCTGTTAATATACAAAAGAATGTCTTTTTTCGCATCAACAGATTCTAAAAATAACAGTTGGGCCGTTATAATATTGGCGATATTCTCTTCCACTTGCATGCCTAGAAAGATAATGCGATCCATAATCAATCTCGAGAAGACATCGATTTCTCTAAAGTTGGTGGGTCGTTCTTCTATGACCGCACGCGTCATGTTTTCTACTTTATCGACGTATGAATCGAAGGTAAGACCGTTGATGCCTTGTCCCTTAACCGCAAATTTTCTAAATTCTTCTTTGTTGATCATTTTGATTATTTTACTATAAATATAGTTATTTCTAAAATAAAGCTTAAACTCTTCATATTTAAAACTTAAAAAAGGCTCATAAAGTTCTAATTTTTTCTGAAATCATCTAAAGAAACCATTTTCTCTTTAGCCGTTACCTCTTGCTCTATAAAGCTGAAAACCTTCCTATTCTGTATTTCATTAAACACTTTCATATAGTTGTCTCCATTCTCGGCTTTCAAATAGTTTTCAGCCATAGCATCCATTTGATCTCCCAACTGCTCCAAAGCCGCCATACCCCCAAATTGCTGCGCCAACATCATCTTGGCTTCACCAAGAATTTCTTCATTTTCAATTTTTATGGCTTGATCTTTTGCAATTTTATTTCTCACAAGAGACCATTTTAATTCTTTTTGATAATGATCGTATTCTTTTTCAAGCACTTCAGGAGTGATATTTTCATTGGTCCGTAAGAGCCAATTTTTCAGAAAATTATTGGGTAGCGTAATCTTAGTCACATCAAGAATTTTTTCACGAATTTTATGGTGAAACAATTTAACAGCTTCAGCTTCATAGTTCTTGCCAATAGTTTCTTTGATTTTAGCATTAAAGGCTTCTTCTGTCTTGACGTTATCCTTACCAAAGGTTTTATCGAAGAGGTCTTGATTTACGATGGAAGGTACCGTGTGACTGATGCCTTTGATGATAAATTTAAATTTACCTTTTACACTTTTTATTTCCTCTTCAGTCAATTTTGTGATGTGTGGAAAATAACGTTCGTCGTTAAAAGACTTCTTGTGATCAAGATCAATGCTGTCTCCAACTTTGAATCCAATTAGCTTTTTCGATATACTTTTTTGAAATTCTTTAAATTCAAAAGTCACTTCTTTGTCTTCAATCTTATCTTTTGCCGATAAAACGCCATATAAAGTATCTCCTTGCGTTACTATTTCTGCATTCGTTACCTCTCCAAATTGCTGTTGAAGATTAGCTAATGTTTCTTTCATCACCCCCTCATCAATTTTAATTTTCTGATGCTCAATTTTTAACTTTTTATCAATTTTGAGATCAAAATCGGGCGCATAGCCTACATTAAAAGTGAAATTAAAATCTTTTTGGCTGGCCCAATCAAGTGGGACTTCACTGTCAAGAGGCACAGGTTCACCCAAGAACTGGAGATCGCTTTCCTTGAGATAGTTATTTAAAGAATCTCCGATGATTTTATTAATTTCCTCAGCGGTGATTTGAGGACCATACATCTTTTTTATCATACCAAAAGGAACTTTCCCAGGCCTAAAGCCTTTGATATTAGCTTTTTTGCTAAAATCTTTGATTTTTTCTGTTACCTGAGGTTGATAATCAACATCCTTTAAGCTAATTTTAATTAGAGCTTCTGAATTTTCAATTTTATCAAAATTAATTTCCAAAGTATTGTCGTTTAGTAATGAAATAAAAAAACCCTCTCATGACATGATATGCATAAGAGGGTTCAGTGCGGATGGAGGGACTCGAACCCCCATGCCTCACGGCGCTAGATCCTAAGTCTAGTGCGTCTACCAATTTCGCCACATCCGCAAATCGGAGTGCAAATGTAATGAAATGAATAATTGAAACCATAAAATTAGAACAAGTTTTTATAATTTATGCTTGAAGTAGAACTAGAAGAAGAAAAGAAGGAAATAGTCAATAGATATCGCAAGCTATTGCGTAAGGCAAAACCAGTGATGAAAGATGGGGATGCTAAGATCATTAGAAAAGCTTTTAATGTAGCATTAAAGGCGCATGAGGGGATGCGCAGGAAATCTGGGGAGCCTTATATTTTCCACCCTCTAAATGTAGCCATTATATGTATTGATGAAATAGGATTGGGTGCGACTTCCATCGTTGCTGCATTATTACACGATGTGGTTGAAGACACTGACATAACTCTCAATGACATAAAGCATATGTTTGGGGACAAGGTGGCTATGATTATCGATGGTTTGACTAAAATTAAAGGCGCTTTTGATAAGGACACTTCTCAACAAGCCGAGAATTTCCGCAAGATGATATTGACCTTGAGTGAGGATGTTCGGGTCATTCTCATAAAATTGGCTGATCGGCTCCACAATATGCGGACATTGAGCAGTTTATCTCCAGAGAAACAATTAAAAATTGCTTCTGAGACCTCTTACATCTTTTCGCCACTTGCCCATAGATTGGGTTTATATGCTATTAAAACTGAGCTCGAAGATCTTTGTTTGAAGTATACAGATAACGATGTATATAAGATGGTTACCAGCAAGATCAATGACACCAAGGATAATAGAAATAAGTTTATTAGAAATTTTATCAAACCTATCAGAAGTGAGATCGATCGTTTGGGCTATGCCTATGAAATCATTGGAAGGCCCAAATCTGTTTATTCGATTTGGCAAAAAATGCAAAAACAGAATGTGCCTTTTGAAGAAGTATATGATCTTTTTGCCATCAGAATCATTATAGATGTATCTTCTGATCAAGAAAAGTCCATCTGTTGGCAAATCTATTCGATGGTCACAGATGCCTACCAACCCAACCCTGATCGACTCAGGGACTGGGTCAGCATACCTAAGGCTAACGGGTATGAATCCTTACATACTACAGTGATGAGTGATAAAGGTCAATGGGTAGAGGTGCAGATCAGAACGAAACGGATGGATGAAATTGCTGAGAAAGGCTATGCGGCACATTGGAAATATAAAGACACTAAAAGCAGGGCTAAAAGTGATATGGGACTTGAACAATGGTTGGAGGATCTCAGAGAGGTTTTGGATCAAAACAACGGATCAGCAATCGAGTTTGTAGATAGCTTTAAGTCTAATCTTTACAGCGATGAAGTGTTCACTTTTACGCCCAAAGGAGACTTGGTCACTTTGCCCAAAGGAGCTACTGCGCTGGATTTTGCCTTTCACATTCACACACAAGTAGGGGCCACTTGCATTGGAGCAAAGGCAAATCAAAAGTTGGTCCCTTTGAACTATAAACTGAGGAATGGAGATCAGATTGAAGTGCTCACTTCATCTAAGCAAAGATCCAATGAAGATTGGCTCAAAAGCGTAGTTACGTCAAGGGCTAAAGCGAAAATCAGGGAATCCTTTAAAGAGGAAGTTAAGGTAATGATCCAGGAAGGTAAAGGAATTGTTAGAAGGAAATTCAAGCAAATGAAGATTGTTTTTGATCAGGAAAACATTGCTAAATTAACTGACTTTTTTGATCTCAAAACACCTTCTGATTTGTTTCAGCATGTGGGAGCGGGTAAGATAGATCATGTTGAAATTAAAAAATTTAAGCCGGTTAAAAAGGATTTAGCAAAAAGATTTTTTAAAAGAATTTTATCACCTATTTCTGATAAAAGAGTTCAAAAACCCCGGGAGAAGAAGAACATTGATCAGTTGCTTATTGGAGAGGATCTTAATAAGATAGATTATACGCTGGCTCAATGTTGTAGTCCTATATCGGGGGATGATGTTTTTGCATTCGTAACTATTAATGAAGGGATCAAGGTGCATAGAAACAATTGCACTAATGCCCCCGAATTGATTGCGAGCCATGGCTATCGTATCTTAAAAGCACGTTGGTCAACTACCCGAGAAGGTTCATTTTTGGTAGGACTCAAAATCATAGGTACGGATAGAATAGGAATCATTAGTGATTTGTCTAACATCATCTCTAGTGAGTTAAAAGTCAATATGAGATCTATGTCGCTCAACACCAATAATGGTATTTTTGAAGGAATGATTGAATTGTATGTGGACCATACCTTTCATTTAGACCGCTTAATGAATAAAGTAGAAAAAATATCTGGGGTAGTTAAATTAACAAGGTACAATTAAATCAAGGAAAACCTATCTTTGCAATTAATGACTCAGTCAACGGGATTAAAAGAGGAAGTAAAAAAAATATTTACGGCTTTTCTTGAGCAAAAAAAACTCAGGAAAACCCCGGAGAGATTTGCTATTCTTGACGAAATTTATGGGCGTAAAGATCATTTTGATGTTGATTC